>Ga0074193_1001552_pt1 | contig 26870 bp, 23 predicted proteins | sample EPASupsiteHSE605_FD_64523 | JGI IMG/M metagenome (GOLD analysis project Ga0074193, IMG submission 64523) | Bioremediated contaminated groundwater from EPA Superfund site, New Mexico - Sample HSE6-05 | ecosystem: Environmental > Aquatic > Deep subsurface > Groundwater > Contaminated ... | reverse complement strand
CGATAACCCGGTACTATACTATCCACTGGATTCATGGTTTATTAAAACCACCGCAGTACAGGAGAGGATGATAGAACTCAACAAAACAATAAACTGGAAGCCGGAGGCAACAGGCAGCGGCCGTTTTGGAAAATGGCTGGAGAACCTTCAGGACTGGAACCTTTCCAGAAGCCGATACTGGGGAACCCCTCTTCCTATCTGGAGAACAGAGGATGGAAAGGAGGAGATTATCATAGGTTCTGCCGCCGAACTTTACAATGAGCTGGAAAAATCTGTTGAGGCAGGATTCATGACGTCTAATCCTCTTAAAGACAAAGGATTCGTTATAGAGGACTTTAGTGGCGAAAACTATGACAAGATAGACCTTCACCGCCCTTTTGTAGATAATTTCATACTTGTTTCGCCAAAGGGAGACAGGATGATCAGAGAGAGCGACCTTATTGATGTATGGTTTGATTCAGGAGCAATGCCATTTGCACAGATGGGACTTGAAAAACTAGGAACAGAGGAGTTCGGACACACAGGTGATTTCATAGCAGAAGGTGTAGATCAGACAAGAGGATGGTTTTTCACCCTGCATGCCATTGCCACAATGGTTAGTGATAAGGTTGCATTTAAAACAGTAATATCAAACGGTCTTGTACTCGACAAAGAGGGCAACAAGATGAGTAAAAGACTTGGTAATGCGGTCGATCCCTTCTTGTCTCTCAATGAATATGGAGCAGATGCCCTGCGCTGGTACATGCTTACAAACGCACAGCCATGGGATAACCTTAAATTCGATATAAGTGGTGTAGACGAAGTAAGACGTAAATTCTTCGGTACTCTTTACAACACATACTCGTTTTTTTCCCTTTATGCCAATGTAGACAATTTCACAAACCATTTGCCACAGATACCGGTAAATGAACGTCCGGAAATAGACAGATGGATCATTTCTCTTCTGAATACTCTCGTAAAAGAGGTAGGCGACGCATATGAAAACTATGATGTAACAGGAGCAGGAAGAAAAATACAGGATTTTGTAGGTGACAATCTTAGCAACTGGTATGTCCGGCTTAACAGAAAAAGATTCTGGGGAGGAGAGATGGATACCGACAAGGTTTCTGCCTACCAGACACTTTATACCTGCCTGGAAAACATAGCGCTACTGTCTGCACCTATTGCCCCGTTCTTTATGGACAGACTTTTTACAGACTTGAACAATGTCTCAGGTTTACATAAGGAGGGCTCGGTACATCTGGCTTTAATGCCTTGTGCAAACAATTCTGTAATTGATAAAGAGCTGGAGGAGAGAATGGAGTTAGCTCAGCGGGCATCATCAATGATATTGGCCCTGAGAAGAAAGGTAAGTATAAAGGTGCGACAGCCACTTGCAAAAATCCTCATACCTGTCCTGGACCCAAAGATACAGGAGCAGTTTTGCTTGATACAAGATCTGGTATTAGGAGAGGTGAACGTTAAGGAGGTAGAGTTTATACACGACACAAAAGGCCTGATAACCAAAAAAATAAAACCAAACTTCAAGACTCTTGGTAAAAAATATGGGAAGCAGATGAAGGAGATTTCAAACGCATTTCTTAACTTTACACAAGAGCAGATTTCAGAAATTGAAGCGAGTGAAGAGTATGTATTGGAAATGATCTCCGGCAATGTGATTCTAAGGGGAGAGGATGTGGAGATTACATCTGAGGATATGCCGGGATGGCTGGTTGCTGTCGATGGAAAACTTACTCTTGCATTGGACATTTCGGTGAGTGATGCTTTGAGGAAAGAGGGTGTAGCACGTGAGCTTGTGAACAGAATACAGAACCTGAGAAAAGATTGTAAGTTTGAGGTGACGGATAAAATACGGATATTTTTGCAACCACTGCCGGAAATTGCAGAAACCTTGCTGGAGTATTCAGATTACATTTGCAACCAGACACTTGCGACCGAAATACGGACTCAGGATGTTATTGAGGGGGCTTCATCAATAGAGTGGGACGAGGCTACAATCAATATTAAAGTTGAAAAAATAGCATAACAACTAGTAATGGAAAGCGACAAAAAATTTATGCTTGAGGCAATTTCTTTAGCCTCCGGAAATGCAGTTTCCTCAACGGGAGGCCCTTTCGGAGCAGTTATTGTAAAAGATGGGGAAGTGGTCAGTTCGGCAGCTAACACTGTAACAGCCGATAATGATCCCACTGCACATGCCGAGGTTAATGCAATAAGATCGGCATGCAAAAAGCTTAACACATTTGACCTTGCAGGATGTACACTATATTCAAGTTGCGAACCATGCCCCATGTGCCTGTCAGCAGCATACTGGGCCCACATAGATAAGATTTTTTATGCAGCAGACAGAATGCAGGCAGAAAGTGCAGGATTCAGCGATGCTTTCATATATGACCAGTTTGCCCTGCCATTTGAAGAACGTTCTATCCCGTTTAAGCAAATATGTGATAAAGAAGGAGTTGAGCCGTTCATTCTTTGGATAGATAATGAAAGCAAGATTAAATATTAAATTATTCCTTGTACATAAATATTATTACCTTTACGTTTTTAATAAGAAAGAGATATGACAAAGAAAGGGAAACCAGAAGAAGAGGTTTTGGAAAAAGTCCGCTACAGCGATGAGGAGCTTCAGATGTTTAAAGAGCTCATTCTTCAAAAGCTTGAGGCTGCCGAAATAGAGTATCAGCAACTAAAATCGGCTGTTACTCATAGTTCAAGCAATGATACTGAAGATACTTCGCCTACATTCAAGGTTTTGGAAGAGGGAGCATCTGCGTTGTCAAAAGAAGAAGCCGGCCAACTGGCTCAGCGTCAGTTCAAGTTCATCCGCTCTCTTGAAGCGGCACTTATTCGCATAGAGAACAAATCCTACGGGATATGTCGCGAAACAGGTAAACTTATACCCAAAGAGAGGTTGCTTATTGTGCCTCACGCAACACTAAGCGTTGAAGCAAAAAACAAGAGAGATTAACTCTATGCAACTTTCGAAAGGAAAGAAAATCACCATATTAATAGTAACGATTCTGTTAATTGACCAGATTGTAAAAATCTGGATAAAGACACATATGACTCTAGGTGAGAGTATCCCGGTGTTAGGCAGCTGGTTTCAGATATATTTCATAGAAAACAACGGAATGGCATTTGGAATGCAGTTCGGGGGCACAATTGGAAAACTGGTACTCAGTCTGTTTCGAATTGGTCTTGCAGGATTTATAATATACTATATAAACAAACTAATCAAGTCAGGTGCACCTGCCGGAGTTCTGGTAGGTGTATCTCTGATTCTTGTCGGGGCCATAGGTAATATTTTCGATAGTCTCTTTTACGGGCTATTGTTTAGTGAATCAACTTTTACGGAAGTAGCAAAAACACTCCCTGCAGGAGGAGGATATGCACCGTTTCTCTTTGGAAGGGTTGTAGATATGCTTTACTTTCCAATTATAGACACAACTCTTCCTGATTGGTTTCCTCTATGGGGAGGAGAGAAGTTTGTGTTTTTCAGGCCGATTTTTAATATAGCAGACTCATGCATAACAATAGGAGTTATATACATGATGCTGTTTGAGAGGAAGTTCTTTACTTCAGCTTCTCCATCAGCTTCTGCCTAGAGAAGTGAATCCTGCTCTTTACGGTTCCCAGATGAAGCCCCAGTTCGTCGGCAATTTCTTGATACTTATAGCCGTTGTCATGCATTTGGAACGGAATCCTGAATTCAGGTTCCAGACTGTTAACGACCTTATTAAGCTCCCTGAACCCGAAATCTGTCTCCGGACCAAGATCCGCAGGTCTGTTGTTTAGCACATATTCATGAACATCGGAACTGAACATTGTCTGACGTTTTGTCCGTCTGCGGTAGTCGTTAATAAAAGTATTCTTCATTATTGTATACACCCAAGCCTTGATATTCGTATGCTCGTTGAACTTTTCCTGATTGTTAAGTGCTTTAAAGAAAGTCTCTTGTACAAGGTCCTTGGCATCATCTCTGTTTGATGTAAGGCTATATGCATATCTGGAAAGATTTGTCTCAAGTTCCAGTATCTCTTTTTCGAATATTATATTTTTCATATGATGAAGTCTTATTGAAGTCAGTTGTTTTATATATTAAGATTTGGCGTCAAAATTTATGCCAGATTTTCTTAGTAAATATACCAAAAAATAAAATTTTAACGACAATAAATTTTTGGAGGTATTGAAAAATTAAATATCTTTGCAGCCCAATCCAAAGGAGAGATGGCAGAGTGGTCTAATGCGGCGGTCTTGAAAACCGTTGATCTGAAAGGGTCCAGGGGTTCGAATCCCTTTCTCTCCGCAAACCAAAGAAATTCAGCTGTGCAACGCACAGCTTTTTTTATATACCACACCAGCGCCAAGCTCGCTTGAGTGCAGGTTGTGAATTTTCTTTTTTTGGTACATATATAAAGAACGATCAACAAGCTATGTAAAACAAATATACTCAAAATCATAAACATCACTATATAAGCTTATTATAAAACAGGAGTTTTGTGCAAATATTACCATTATTATATAACACCCTGTTATTCAATAAAAAATTTGCATAAAAAGCACGAAATAATTAATTTTGTGTGTTGATTGAAAAAATAATTACCTATATTTGCATATGTATAATGCAATACGTATATTTGCGCTAACAGATTATATGGAAAACATTAAAATTAATTACCTATATTTGCCAATCAAAAATTTTGTTTAACAAAAAGTATTTAACTAAAAAGTAAAAATGAAAAGAAAAATCACATTCTTCGGTATTTGTGTGCTATTATGCACACTTGTGATCTCTTTGGGTTCTTGTCAAAAGGATTACTCAGGAGATATCGACCAGCTTAAGACAGACGTAGCAGCTAATAAAACTGCTATTGCCGCTTTAAATCAGGCTATCACTGCTGGCAAATTAGTAAAAACGGTTACCAACATCACAGGTGGTTATACGCTTACTTTCTCTGACAACACATCAATCAACGTCATGAATGGTACTAACGGTACTAATGGTGCTACAGGTGCAACCGGTGCTACTGGCGCAACTGGCGCAACTGGTGCTGCTGGTGCAAATGGTGTTACTCCAACCCTAGGCGTTGACGCTGCCGGATTCTGGACTGTTGCTTACGGTACAGCTACTCCTGTTCGTCTGAAAGATTCTGCTGGAAATGACATCAGAGCTAAATTGAATGATGCACTTACAGTTGTTGACGGTATGCTTGCTGTTGGTGGCGTTGCTACTACAGTTGAGATTCCTTCAATTGTTTTTGACTCAGTTAACAATAACCTGCTCGTTACTCTTAAAGATCCTACAACTGGAGCACTTACAGCTTACCATGTTCCATTGGCTGCTGATTTCTTGCTAGGAAACGATGTTACCAGCCTTACTTCTCCAATCGGAACTACAACTGGTCTAATCAGCTATGGTTATGTACCTACAGATAACGCTGCTGGTTGGGCTGCTATGACAGTTGCCGGAACAGAAGCTGCTGCTGATGCTGCTATTGCTTTTGCTGGTGTTGCATACAATGATCTTCTTCGTTCATCAGGTAAACTTCCTGTTATCATCAACCCTGCTCAGGCTTCATTAGCTGGTTACACTTTCCAGGTTGTTAAACAAGACGGTTCAGCTTATGCTATTCAACCGGCTGCTTTACCTACAGAAGGTTTCACAGGTTTGTTCACTCAGTTTGCTGCTGCTCCTTCAAATGGCCTATATACATTGAATTTCACTCCAACACGTGCTGCTGCAGCTGCTGCTGAAGCTCTTGCTGGTTATCCTGCTGGCAAGCCGGTAGGTGAGGCTCATGAACTGGCAGTTCGCGCAGTTAAAGGTGGTCGTGAGATTTTCTCAGGATACCAATATGCTATTAAAGTTAGAAGAGATGTTAACACAGTTGCTGAACCTAAAGTTGGTGTTGCCTTGATAGGTGGTGCTTGGCCGGTAGGTTATCCAAGTGTTTATGTACCGATTGGAACAACTAAAGACCTTCTTAGCTATTTTAACAGAACAGCTCCGGCTCCTACTGTTACTCTTACCAAAACTGACTTTTTCAAAGTAGGTCTTGTGCAAATGCCAGGTAACTCAGATGTTGAGCACCTTATCACAAAGACTGATGGTACTGTTTCAACAGGTATAAGTGCTTCTTCAATTACTAACCTGAATGACAAGTTGGTTCCTTTCACAATGAAGACATTTGACTGGATGGGTATGTACAGAGAACAACGCATTGACGTTACTTTCTATTCTGCTCTTAATACAGAGATAGCTGCAATTCCTTTCGCAGCTCATACTCTTACCGCTTCTGCTTCTCCTGCTGACCAAAAGGAGATCGTTCTTACTTCTATGTTTACTACACTTGACGGTGTTGGTAAGACTGAACTTTGGAGAACAAATGCTACTAATGTAGAGGTTAAACTTGTTACTGGTACACCTGCTGTAAATATCGTTGGTGTTGCTTACGAATTCCTGGATGCAAACGGAGTTGTTATTGCTCCTGACGCTATCGGTACTTGGGGACCGGTTCTTACAACTCTTGCTAAAGTTCAAAGTGTTCGTAAGATCAGATTCACTTATGACGAAACTACAGCTCTTGCTGGAAGTTACACTGGTAAACTTCAGTTTACAGACCGTCGTGCTTATGTAGACCCTGCTGATGTATTTACAGTTAGCCTTCCATTCACAATTGCTAACCCAGATATGACTACTGAAATGGCTAATGCAGTTTTGCATAAAGACAATACATTTGATGCTGCTACAAATAGCGTGCTTATAGTTTACGGAACATTTGCAGACCTAGGTGGTACAGGCCAGACAGTTGCTGCTAATGCTTACTATGACCTATACAGAGCATACAAGAATCTTGATGTTGTAGTTCCTGCAGTTTCACCAAAAGTTGCTGCTAACAAGTGGAGATTTGCTAAGAAAGTTACCGTTCCTGCAGGTCCGGCAGCTGATCCTCTTACTTCTTCTCTTGTAACACTAAATAAAGACAGATTCAATATCGTACAAGCTACAATGTACTCTACTGTTCCTTACCAGATTAACTTGTACTATTACTACTTTGGCAACCCTAATAATGCTGTTCTTCTAGAAACTATCACTGTATACTCTAAGAGTGAGGTTAAAGAAGGTGCTTTAGTTGCTATACCTCAACTTCCTGCAACTGCTGTTCAAACTCTTCAGGTTGTTAATGGTGACCTTGCAACTACTAAGTCTGTAGGCGCATTCTTCAAAGTAAACGACATCTTAGGTGTTAACCTGAATGCATTCAGCAATGACCCACTTCTTCCAAGAAACGTTAGAGCTGCTTCTGTTACTCTTACAAATACATCTTCAAATGCTCACTTGGTTTCAGTAACTCCAGATGGAAATAACTTCCTGGTTAAAGCTACTGCAGCTGTTGCTGAACTTCCACAAGCTTATGTTGATGTTACTCTTAAGTTAACTGTAACTGACCTATTCAATCAGAAACTAGAACGTGACGTTGTTGTTAGAGTTGTAAAACCATAATTACAATAGTTATATAATAATTGAGGAGCACCTTTCGGGGTGCTCCTTTTTTTTTGTATGCAGAGCTCGGGAGAAATGGAGATGAATATTGCTTACATACTACACAAAGAGAAGGCATTATCCCTCTCTATATATCGCAACCCTTGAACAAAAACTGGAAAAATATGTTATTATGAAACAGTTACAACTAATTGCTGATTAAATGGAAAGAGTAATTATTCACAGAGAGAATGTAAGGAGATTTGAGACAGAGGAAGATGGTTATACAGGTTATGTTCAATACGAACTAGAAGATGAGGTAATAGATCTTACTCATACAATTGTGCCTAGACAGATAGAGGGGAGAGGCATAGCCGCAAGCATAGTAGCCTATGCTCTGGAGTATGCTAAGGAACAAGGACTAAAAGTAAGACCTACCTGTTCCTATATAAAAGCTTACATTGAACGTCACAAGGACAAGCTCGAAAATAATTTTATATGATTGATTTTAACAATACTGATATTGCTTTCTCAATGAAAAGCAATGCAGATCTGCGTAATGCCTATATTCTGTTTTCTACTATACAGAATCGGACAATAGTTAAGGCGGCTAAAAGTGCGACTATGTTCGCATTAAAGTTGCAATTGCCTCTATCATGGGCAGTTAAGCCTACATTATATCGTCAGTTTGTAGGAGGAGAGACTCTGGAAGATTGTATGAAAAATGTTAATACTTTAAATAGCTATAATGTTAAATCTGTATTAGATTATTCAGCGGAAGGAGGGACGGAACTGGATGATGTTCAAAAAGCTTATGAAGAGACAATAAGATCTATTGAGTTTGCAGCAGAAAACCAATCAATAGCTTATACTGTTTTTAAACCAACTGCAATGATAATTAACAGGGTGCTTGTTAAGGCATCAGAAGATTTTCCTTCGCTTGGTGACATAGAAAAGGCAGAATATGAGAACTTCAGAGAGAGAATATTTGCCTTGTGTGAAAAAGCATACGAAAACCATGTGAGAATACTGATTGATGCAGAACATTTTGCTTCTCAGGAGCTTATTGACAGGATTGTAGAAGAGTCAATGAGGAGGTATAATAAAGATAGAGCAATTGTGTTTCAGACTTTGCAGATGTATAGAAAGGATAGGCTTGAATATCTCAAATTTCTACATGAAGATTCCGTAAAAAACCGATATATACCGGGGATTAAGTTTGTCAGGGGCGCGTATATGGAGGAGGAGCGGGCCAGGGCCTACGAACTAAGCTATATTGATCCGATTCATCCGGATAAAGAATCTACAGACAGGTGTTATAACGAAGGTCTCAGATATGTTGTTGAGAATATAGATAATTTTGAATTGTTCAGCGGAACACACAATTACGAAAGCAATCAGCTACTTGCCCAATTAATAGATGAAAAGGGGCTTAAAAGAGATGATAAGAGGATTTTCTTTTCACAACTTTACGGAATGAGCGATAACATATCTTTTACTCTGGCCAAGGAGGGTTTCAATGTATGCAAGTATGTTCCATATGCACCAGTCGACAAAGTTTTGCCATACCTTCTCAGACGTGCAGAAGAAAACACATCAATGTCTGGACAGACCGGACGCGAACTCCAGCTTATTAAAATCGAGCTGGACCGCAGAAGAACAGGAAAGTAGGGGGACATGAGGACTCAACAAGTTTACTAATAATAGATTGAGAAATCTCAATTCTTTATTGTGTGTACCGCTGCACGGGCATTACATAGGAGCATTTGGGTACCCACTAAGCGAAAGAAACGTGTAAAAAAACAAGAAGCGCAAACCTTGAGCTGTGAGTCAACATAGTAGGTTTGCGCATTTGTTTTTTAGTGTATTAAGCGCTAAGTGGGTAAATGCGTTGTACGGCCCGTGCAGCGGTAAACACAATAATGTAAAATGAGATGAAATATGGGTACACTTGCTGCGTCCCCATGTACCTTACCAGCCGAACGGGTGTTTGGCCAGTGCTAAGCTTGCAAATGGATGATAATCACCTTTTAATCCAATTGGTGTGGCATTACGGATGTCATTTACAATTTGTATGGATGGGCGTGCATCTTCAATTCCAAAGCCTTCACCATTCATGATTCGTTTGTATGATTCTGTATGCAGATCTGCAAAACCGTCGGTAAAGTCAATCTCCTCACCTCCGACATTTATGGAACGGTATATTCGTTGACCACTTTCCTGTAGCTCCTTAGGGAGGGTGTCGGAGTTAATACTAAGGAAATAGCGCACGCGGGCTCTGTCGAATTCGAGGTATCCGGCAACTCTGTCATGAGTCTTTATGTGAACAATGTTCTGCTTGACATCGCCAAAAATCCATTGAAACATGTCATAGAAATGGATTCCTATATTTGTTGCAATACCTCCGCTTTTTTGGGGATTGCCCTTCCAGCTTGTATAAAACCAGCTGCCGCGAGATGTGATATATGTGAGATCTAGATCATAGATTTTATCAGCAGGGCCCTCTTCTATAGATTTCTTTAGAGCTAGTATTATGTCGTGATAGCGAAGCTGAAGAATTGTAAATACCCTGCATCCACTCTCCTTCTCAGCAATAGCAAGTTCATCCAGATTCTTTGGATTCAAAACCATAGGCTTTTCAGTAATCACGTTGGCACCTAGTTTAAGACCATAACGGACATGGGCGTCGTGAAGATAGTCAGGAGTACAAACAGATAGAAAATCGATGCCTTTATTCGCACTTTTTAACCGGGAAAGGTGACGGTCGAACAACTCAAACTCGTTGAAATAGGAGCAATCGGGGAAATAGCTGTCCATCAATCCAACACTGTCGAAAGGGTCAAGTGCTGCAATTAAATTGTTCCCGGAATTCTTAATGGCTTTTAAGTGGCGAGGTGCTATATAGCCGGCCACACCCATTAATGCAAATTGTTTTACAGTTTCCAAATTATTTTATTTTATATTTTTTTCAACTAATTACCATCCAAAAGGGTGACGGGTTAATTCCTGTTTTGCGAATGGGTGATAATCGCCCTTTAGCCCCACAGGAGCAGCATTTCTTATATCGTGAACTATCTGAATGCAATTTCTGGCTTCCTGAAGACCAAAGCCTTCACCTGCCAGAATTTTTCGGTAAGAATTTGTATGCAATTCAGTGAACCCGTCAGAAAACTCTATCTCCTGACCCTCCATAAGTAAGGACCTGTAGGTTCTTTTTCCTGTAAGTCTTACCTCTGCCGGCAAGGTATCTACATTAATGCTTAAAAAATATCTTACACGCGCTTTCTCGAACTCCAAAAACCCTGCCACACGATCGTGAGAATATACATGTACTATATTGTTCTTAACAGCACCGAATACCCAAGACAACATGTCATAGAAATGTACCCCTATGTTGGTTGCAACGCCTCCACTTTTACGGGGATCACCTTTCCAACTGGTATAATACCAGTTTCCACGTGATGTGATATATGTGAGATCTACATCAAATACCTTGTCTGCAGGACTTTCCGCAACTCTCTTTTTTAGCGCAATAATTGCATCGTGGAGCCTGAGTTGCAGTATGTTGTATACATGCCCCCCCGTCTCATTCTCTACATTCTCAAGAGCATCTATGTTCCATGGATTAAGCACCAATGGTTTCTCGCAAATAACATCAGCACCTGCTCTTAAACCAAATCTTATATGGGCATCATGAAGATAGTTGGGAGTACATATAGAAACATAATCTAACTTTCCTTTGGGATATACAGGATCTGAATCTCCGGCAGAAAGTACTTTTCTCTTTTTTGCGATATGTCGCTCAAATAATTCGTATTCGGAATAAAAGGCACATTTAGGAAAAAAAGAATCGACAATTCCCACACTGTCGAATACATCGTATGCGGCAATGAGATTGTTTCCTGTATCCTTTATGGCACGCATATGACGAGGAGCAATGTATCCCGCAGCACCAATCAACGCAAAATTTTTCACTACATATATTTTTAAAAGTGGCACAAAGATAAATAAAAAACGGCCTCAAAGTATATCCTCTGTATCAATTGGTATGTAAGGGCCATCTTTAGCTTCAAAAATAGCAGTTCCATGTGCTATGACTTCCAGATTGTGAAATACGCCGGCTGGAATTTCCAGTCCGTAGTATCCCTCACATGGATCCAGCAAATAACTCTCGGTTAATGTTTTGTTGCTGTCATAAAAAAACACTTTAATGGCACCTCTCAACACAATATATGTCTCAGAGAAGTTCCTATGTCTGTGCACGGGAATAACTGTACTAGGTTCTAGCGAGTTAATCATCTTCTGAGCTTTTGATTCATAAGAATCATGAAGATTGAGATTCATTCTCAGGCGTGGAGATTTTTTTGCCTGCTCGGTTATTTCGTCAAGGAGCTTGTTGTTTATTAGCGTTGCAGTAGTTTTTAGCATGTGGCTGACAATTAGATGAATATGGCGTTTTGATAGATTTTTTCAAGAAAAATATTTGTGTAAAACACATGTTAACAGAGAGTTTCTAAAAACTACTGCAAAGTCACCTGTTGTACATTTCATCGTAATAACGTTGATAATCGCCTGATGTTACATTGTCAAGCCACTCCTGATTCTCCAGATACCAGCGGACAGTTCGCTCTATACCCTCTTCGAACTGCAATGAGGGTGACCAACCAAGCTCCTTATGCAACTTGGTAGAGTCGATTGCATAGCGCAAATCGTGCCCTGCCCTGTCGGTAACATAAGTTATAAGTGACTCAGATGAACCTTCGGCTCGTCCCAGAAACTTGTCTACTACCTTGATCATAAGCCTTATAAGGTCTATGTTTTTCCATTCATTGAAACCTCCTATATTGTATGTCTCACCCAGGTGCCCTTTATGAAATATTAGGTCAATTGCAGATGCATGGTCCTCAACATAAAGCCAGTCTCTCACATTCTCACCCTTTCCATATACCGGAAGAGGTTTGTTATTGCGGATGTTATTTATAAAGAGAGGGATAAGTTTTTCCGGAAATTGGTAGCTACCATAGTTGTTTGAACAGTTTGATATTTTGACAGGGAGTCCATATGTGTCATAAAATGCTCGTACAAAGTGATCAGAAGAGGCCTTGGAAGCAGAGTAGGGGGAGTGAGGGTCGTACTTGGTTGTCTCAAGGAAAAACTTACCATCATCCTTTAGTGAGCCATATACTTCATCTGTAGATACATGGTAAAACAACTTGCCATCGAAAGAACCGTCCCAAAAGAGGCGGGCAGCCTGGAGCAATGACAATGTTCCCATTACGTTAGTTTGCGCAAAGGAGAATGGATCTTTTATAGAACGGTCCACATGTGATTCGGCAGCAAGGTGTATAACCGCGTCAATGTTATATTCTGCAAACAGTCTCTGAATAAAATCGAAATCACAAATATCTCCCTTGACAAATTTGTAATTAGGACTATTTTGAATGTCCTTTAAGTTAGCCAGGTTACCTGCATAGGTCAGCTTGTCCAGATTAATTATTCTGTATTGCGGATATTTGTTTACCATCAGGCGTACGAGATGTGATCCGATAAATCCTGCGCCTCCTGTTATAAGAATGTTTTTCATCATCATCATCTTCTTCTTGTTATGATATTAAAGGATTATTTAGGAGCATTCATGTTCTTTAGGCAGTCCAAAAGAGCTATGCGCCAATGTCGTATTTCAATGTCAAAGTCTGCCTTTATCTTTCCTTTATTTAAAACGGAGTATACAGGTCTTATTGCCTTGGATGGAAACATATCACTGTTAACAGGCATAATCTTGCATTTTAATCCATAGTAATTTACAATTTCGGTTGCAAAGTCATACCATGAACATACCCCTTCGTTTGAGTAATGATAAATTGAACATGAACAGTCATTTACCCGGGATGCGATAGTCACTATGACCGATGCAAGGTCAGCTGCGTTTGTAGGTGTGCCTGTCTGATCGAAAACAACATTAAGTGTATCACGTTCAGAAGCCAGTCGTAGAATTGTCTTTACGAAATTGTTGCCAAATGCTGAATATAGCCATGCTGTGCGTAAAATAACATAACTGCACCCAGAAGATGCAATTGCATATTCTCCGGCAAGCTTTGTACGTCCGTAAACCGATTGAGGCGATGTCTGGTCCCTTTCTGTGTATGGAACGTTACTTCTCCCATTAAAGACATAATCAGTCGAAATATGAATAAGTGACGCTCCAGTCTCAGAAGCGGCTTCGGCAAGAATGCCGGGGGCCTCTCCATTAATTCTATGTGCGTTCTCAGTATCATCTTCGGCTTTGTCAACGGCAGTGTAGGCAGCACAGTTTATTATCAGCCCTATTTTATTTGCAATCACAAACTGTTTGACTGCATCTGTATTGCAGATATCTAGTTCTGCAATATCTGTGTAGAATACGTGAGGGAACAAAGAGAGCAGTACCTTGACATTATCGGTGCCGGAATCAAAGAGCCTTTTAAGTTCCATACCAAGCTGACCGTTTGCGCCTGTTATAAGGACACCGGTCAGATTACCAGTCATATTATCCGGGCTAATTATCATTAATAAAGTTTTTGATTATAGTCAAAAAGAGGAGCATCCATTAGGAACGGATGTTTTTTATCCTTTTCACTCAAAATTATATCTGAAGATGGTAAACCCCAGTTAATATTTAAATCAGGGTCGTCCCACCTTATGGCGCGTTCAAATTCAGGAGCATACAGATTGTCGGTCTTATATTGTACAATTGTCTGGTTGCTAAGGACAGAAAAACCATGTGCAAAGCCTTTAGGTATGAACAACTGTCTTTTATTGTCGGCAGAGAGCTCCAGTGTAACATTTTTACCAAAAGTAGGGGAGCCTTTTCTTATGTCTACTGCTACATCCATTATACGGCCCGATATGACCCTTAAAAGCTTAGATTGGCAATGAGGTGACAGCTGGTAGTGAAGGCCACGCAAAACCCCGTAATAAGAGCTTGATTCGTTATCCTGAACAAATTTGATGTTGCAAACCTCTTTTTCGAAGAGTGAGGCTATGAATGATTCCATAAAATAGCCACGCGAATCTCCATGGACTTTTGGTTCAATAATAAAAACTTCAGGTATTTCTGTGGAAATAATTCTCATTTTTAACGCTTTAAAAGATTAAGAAGGTACTTCCCGTATTGATTTTTGATCATCGGTTGGGCAAGTTCTGTCAGTTTTTGATCGGAAATCCATCCGTTGCTGAATGCAATCTCCTCCAGGCAGGCAACCTTAAGCCCTTGTCTTTTTTCAATAACTTCAACAAAAGTGGATGCATCTGACAAAGAGTCATGTGTACCGGTGTCGAGCCATGCGAATCCGCGTCCCAGTAGCTGAACCTTAAGTTCTCCATCTTTCAGAAACTCTTGATTGACAGTTGTAATCTCAAGTTCTCCTCGCGCAGAAGGTTTTATTTTTTTTGCTACCTCTACAACCTTATTAGGATAGAAATACAGCCCTACAACTGCATAATTGCTTCTGGGCTCTTTAGGTTTTTCCTCTATACTCAGAACTTTTCCGTTTGAATCAAATTCTGCAACTCCATATCTCTCAGGATCGCTAACCCAGTAACCGAAAACTGTTGCATTACTCTCCTCTTCTGCAACTCTGACTGCCTCTTTTAGCATGCCTGAAAAAGATTGTCCGTAAAAAATATTGTCTCCTAGAACAAGGCAGGCAGAGTCGGTTCCGATAAATTTCTCTCCAATTATAAAGGCTTGTGCCAATCCGTCAGGCGACGGCTGCTCTGCATATTCAAAGCGCACTCCATAGTCACTGCCGTCGCCCAATAATCTGCGAAAACCCGGCAGATCGTCGGGAGTTGAGATTATCAGTATCTCTCTGATTCCGGCAAGAAGTAGTACAGATATGGGATAATAAACCATCGGTTTATCATATATTGGTAGCAATTGCTTTGAGACCCCCTTGGTTATCGGGTAAAGACGAGTTCCGGAACCACCGGCCAGTACAATGCCTTTCATAGCTATGTTTTTATTGGGTATATCTTAACAAATGTAGTGTTTTTTACCTGAACAGGCCACGTTTTTTGAATTTTGGCAATGATTGTTCCTGTTGATTGAAAATGTTCACAGACAGGCACTCTTTGGGTCGCTCCTTTAAAGCATTGTAAATAAAGCCCCAGTCTGGCATACCCCCAAAATTCCGGTCATCTATGAACATGTCCGCCATAATTTTACGTGGAGCGTTTACCATTGTGCTCTCCGGATGATTTTGATTTACAGCATAAAATTCTAGTCCTCTTATTCTGCAAAATTCTACTGCTGCATCCAACAGCTCACCTTCGCGTACTGTCCAAAGTATAATCTGATGCTTTAACTCACTTTGGATGAGCCTCAGAGTATCAATAGCGAATGGAATCTCATCCCCAATCTGGGGATACTTATGTTTTACTATTGTCCCATCGAAATCTACGGCAATAAACATGTTATTCAGGTTTTTGAATGTTTCTGCAAATGTAGTAAAAACTTCTTTTGGGTACGCAATATACGTCCCCGTATACCCACCTGACATGGTACAGATTTTGCAGTTCAAAAGCAATTGAGAAACTAAAAAATTACAATTATGAGATTTAATAGCAAAGTAGAAGAGGTATTGAACAAACAGATCAATGCAGAATTTTGGTCAGCATATATGTATTTATCAATGTCGGCATATTTTCAGACAAAGGGGCTTAAAGGATTTGCAAACTGGATGAGAGTGCAATATCAGGAAGAGGTAACACATGCAGTAAAAATTTATGACTATATTCTTGGACGTGGTGGAGTTGTAAAACTAGAAGCAATTGCAAAGGTTCCTACAGAGTGGAAAGGAATTAAGGATGCATTTAATGAGACATACAATCATGAATGCAAGGTGACAGATATGATTCACAATTGCTACGAAACAGCATTAAACGAAAGGGATCATGCAACATCAAACATGCTCCAGTGGTTTATCAACGAGCAAGCAGAAGAGGAGCAGAACGTACAGGCAATACTTGATCAGCTTAATCTTATAGGTGAAGATGGACAGGCAGTATATCTGCTAGATAAAGAATTGGCAACCAGAGTATTCGTTGATGCAACTCAGGCTGCAGCAGTCTAAATGGGTACATAGGGACGCACATTGTGTACCTGATGACTCCAGAAATAAAAATATACGGGGACCCAAGTTGGGACTCCGTTTTTTTTATTACAAATCTCAGCCCTATGCTTTCATGGCCAAGTGTTGATAACCAGGTAATTAAGAGATTATTAAATTATTGTTAACACCCTGATAATCAGCGTGTGGCCATGAAAGCATAGGGCTGGTGCATGTGCAGGTGCATCAAAAAAAAACATATATTTGTGAAAATTATATCTAATGCATGAAGTATCGGAAGAGAAAGAACTAATGATTTCCATTATCAATGGAGACAGGAAGTCTTTCGATGCTTTATATAAAAAGGAATATAGAAAAGTTTTTTTCTACTCTTTACAGTATCTTCACGATCATGCTCTGGCAGAAGATATTGCACAGGATTCATTTATTGCTCTCTGGGAAAAACGTAAGTTGTTGGATCCCGAATTCCCAATACAACCTTATCTATTCTCAATTGTAAAAAACCGTTGTCTTAACCTGCTTAGAAAACTTGCGAATGACAAGAGAGTAAGAAACGAGGTGTTGCAGAAGGAGTACAGAGCAAGCATTATCTCACTGACTGACGATTCTTCAGACGTTGTCATTAAATTTCAACTGGAAGAATATATAAAAAAAGCATATAAAGAACTGCCGGAAAAGGTAAGCAGTACATTTATCCTGAATAGAATGCACGGTATGACATATCAGGAGATAGCAGAGAGCAAAGGCATATCAATAAAGGTTGTGGAATATCACATTTCTCAGGCATTGAAGATATTCAGAATAAGATTAAAAGAGTTTTTGTAGATTAGATATGAGGGTAAATATTTTTATAAGTGTATTATAAATATGGAGAACAGAATTGACACGGAATTGATTTTAAAGTACATCTCTGGTTTTGCCAGTGATGATGAAAAGAACCATGTTCTTGACTGGATTGACCAAAATGACGAAAATAAAAAACTATATAGTCAACTGAAAAATTATTGGGTACTTGAAGGTTTAAAATCTTTGGATGATGCTAAGGAAACTACTCAAACGGAAACAACTGTTGTGAAAAAGAGATGGAACTATTATGCAGGGTTGCGTGAGCTATACAGAATTGCAGCTGTCCTAATAATTGCCCTATCACTATTTGGGGCTTATATGTTGTTTGATAATAGGGAGAAAGAGGAAAACAAGCAGGTTATGGCAACATTCGAGTATATTGTAAACACTGGAGTCAAAGGCATAGTAAATCTTCCCGACGGCAGTAAAATATGGCTGAACAGTTCAAGTTCAATAAAGTGTCCCGAGAAATTCAATTCTGATAAAAGAGAGATCGAATTGGAAGGAGAGGGCTATTTTGAGGTTGTTTCTGACAAAAACTGGCCAATGTATGTAAAGACATCAAAAGGCTATACCGTTAAAGTGACAGGAACATCTTTCAATCTCTCCTCATACTCTAATGATAATAAACTGGTAGTAACTTTAATTTCAGGGAAAATCTCACTCCTTCATAAAGACAACAAAAAGGAAATTATTATGAACCCAGCAGAGGAGATAGTAATTCCAGACATGCAAAGACCTACCTTGGTGAAAAATGCCAATATAGAGTATAACACTGCATGGAAAGAGGGATATCTCTTATTTGACGATTCTCCAATGGATGAGGTTATCAAAAAAATGGAAAGATGGTATGGTGTAAAATTCACTATAAATGATGCGTCTATTCTCAACTACAGATTTACTGCAAACTTCAAATCAGAATCAATTACACAGGTACTGGAAATTCTGAGGCTTTCGTCAAATATCAGGTATAAAATTGACGATACCAGAATTACTCTGAAAAAAATCTAAAAAAAAAGATGTTTTTTGAGGGGAAATCTACGGAGTAGTGTATTAGAGATAATATTTAACCCAAAATAAACATTTATGAGAAAAACTTTTCCTTTCTCCAGAATAAGGAATCTCCTTGCCTTTCTGGTGGTTCTGTTTTGTCTTCTTTTTATGACAAACAGAGTTGATGCTCAAGAAATTTCGATCACTTATAAAAACTCCACTCTTAAGGAGGTGTTAAAGGCGATTGAAAAGCAGACTACCTTCACATTTGTATACAACAACAATATGGTTGACGCAAACAGGAAGGTATCTATTGAAGCGAAAAAAATGGGGATAACCCAGATTATGAATCTTTTGTTGAAAAACACAGGTTATAATTATAAGATTGTTGAAAAGCAAATTATAATTTCTCCTGAAAAATTTTCTGACGAAACCAACCCCTCATTACCAGTGGGTAAGAGAGACTCCAATGCTTCAACCGTAAAGTCGCAACAGACAGATTTCATTGTTTTAAAAGGCAGAGTGGTCTCTTCCAAGGGTAATGAGCCGGTTATTGGAGCATATCTTCTGGTAGTTGATTCAAAAAAGGGGACATCTACAGATCTTGACGGATACTTTACACTTCAAGTGCCCGTATCATCCAAAAAAGTGACAATATCATGCCTCGGATATCAACGACTCGATCTGGATTTTAATCCTGCAAACATTTCAAACTTTAAACTGATAACATTAAACGATGCTACAGAGTATCTTAATGAGATTGTGGTACAAGGCTATGGATCGACAACCATAAAGGACGCAACAGGTGCAGTCTCGAGGCTAAGCAGTAAGGAGATTGAATCGGTACCTATGGGAGCAAATGTGCAAAGTATGCTCCAAGGTAGAGCAGCAGGTGTTAATGTAATGATTCAATCTGCCTCTCCTACATCACCTATAAGTGTTACAATCAGGGGCGTATCAACACTTTCCAGTTCTGGTACACAGCCTCTCTGGGTAATAGATGGAGTTCCGGATTACTCTTCAAATACAACAGGAGATATAACTAATAGTCTGTTTAACCTTAATCTGTCCGATCTTGAGAGCATAGATATTTTAAAAGATGCTTCAGCAACAGCAATATATGGTTCAAGAGCAGCTAATGGGGTTGTAATGATTACAACCAAAAGAGGTATAAAGGGACAAGCCCCAACAATTGACGTGAATTTCAAGACAGGTATCCAGACACTAAATTCAAATGATCTTAAGACACTAAATGTCAGTGAATATAAAGCCTTCACAGAAACTCTTGGCAGACAAAGAATAAACATAGACGGTAACCTTGGATACAGTGAGAAATTTTTCTTTGACGAAACCAAGTTCCTCAAAATAAACACAAGTCAGTGGACCCCTCAAATGCTTGAACTTCGCTCAGATGCATATATGACCGGAGATACTGATTGGTGGGAAGAGATGACACAACCTGCAATTACAAGTCAGGTGGACCTCTCTGTAAGAGGCGGAACAGAAAGTACAAATTACTATTTGTCTTTTGGCTATACCGATATTAATGGATTGGTAAAAGGTGGGAAGAGCCAGTTATATACAGGTAGAATGAACTTTGAAACCAATGTCGGCAAGGCAGTAAAAATTGGAATGACATTGTCTGGATCTACAAGAACTGCAAATAACAAAGATGCCTTGATGAAAAGTATTCCAAGATTCAGACCAGATTTTCAGGCTTATAATCCCGATGGCAGCATAAATATAGTACCGACAAATACAACAATCGAGAATCCTTTCATAACTCTGAATAACAGAAACGATGGAGTTGGAAAGGGACTTAACGGAACAGCATTTCTGGAACTGAAATTACTGCCAGGTTTAAAACTCCGTTCGGCAGGAACAATCAACTTTTCCGGTTCGACAAACGATATATTTAATAAAAAGGGTACCCAGGGCTACAGTTCAGCATATAATTACCGGTCACTTACAAATACTGAGTACTCCACCCAGGTGTGGGACAATACGTTGAATTATGCCGCAGTTATAGGCAAACATGATATTGTTGCAGTTCTGGGAGAATCGACAGAATCTTTTAAATACAAGACACAGAATGCTTATGGAGAAGGTTTTCCGGACGAGGAGGTTCTGATAAACATTAATAGTGCAGCTACAACAGGGGGTAGAAGCGATGAATATGGAAGCGCGCTTGCCTCATTCTTTGCAAGAGTGAATTACAAGTATATGAACAGGTATCTGGTTACAGCAACATTCAGGGCAGACGGTTCATCAAAATTCGGTCCGAACAACAGATGGGGATATTTTCCGTCAGGAGCTCTGGCCTGGATAATTTCTGAAGAAAAATTCATGCAACCCATCAATAATATAGTTCCTTATCTAAAGTTAAGGCTGTCGATGGGAAAGTCGGGATCTCAGAACCTGGGCTATTACGACTGGATGACAACTCTCTCTGCTGCCCCTTATACAGAGCAGCCGGGTATAAAACCATATAATCTTGGTAATCCTTCGCTGCAATGGGAGAATACAACATCAACAGACATAGGTATTGACTTTGGACTTCTAAAAGAGAGACTCAGAGGAACCGTTGGTTATTACAGCAAAAGGGTAGATAACCTGATATATACAGGATCTGTCCCTACCAACTCATCTTATCAGACAATAAATCAGAATGTGGGTTCTATAACAAATGACGGATGGGAATTTGAAATAAGAGGGGATGTTATCAAGAATAGTAATATGACACTGGAGCTAGGATTCAATATTGCGACCAACAGCAGTATTGTGAACAAGCTCGATGGAATTCAGAAGGAGATAGTAATGCCTTATTATTATGAATGGGTCAAACTTGTAGCTGGCGGAAAACTAGGCGACTGGTATGGATATAAATCTGCCGGGAGATATTTTGCAACTGCAGAGGAGATCTTTGCCCTGAGAAAAACAAATCCTACAACTGGTGCTCAATTGAACTACAGGCTTGCCAGGGAGGTGCCGGGAGACCCCTATATAATGGATCAGGATGGCGACGGAGTTATTACCAAAGCAGACAGGGTTGTACTGGGAAACTTCAATCCTAAGTTTTACGGTGGTTTCAATATAGGTTTTACATACAAGAACTTTTATGCATCAGCTGTATTTACATACTCATATGGCGCAAAAAGATTATGGAACTATCCGTACTCGGCTGTAACTGCGGGAGCAAGTACCTACAATGCATATAATTATCTGCAATCGGCATGGAACTTCAACAAAGATCCACAGGCGGCATTACCTAGAATAGGTCTGACCTCTACTTATAATGGTCTTAGTGACTTTTTTATCTTTGATGCATCATTTATAAGATTGAATGCGCTAAACCTGAATTACAGACTGCCTCAGAGATGGTTCAACAAACAATTCCTGACAAATGTAGATGTCACATTGCAGGCATCAAATCTGTTGACAATTACTAAATATCCGGGATTTGACCCACAAGGCAACTTTGGAAGCACAGATATGGCACAAAGCTACACTGTTGGGACAAGGACATCTCAGGAGTTGATAGGAGTTGGTTCAGGTATAGACTATAGTGCTTACCCTTCTTCAACAACATTCAGCTTAGGATTAAAATTAACATTTAAATAGAGTGGTAAAAATGAAAAAGATAAATAAATTAATATTGGTGATTTTTGCCACAATGGCACTCACCTCATGCAATAAGTTCCTTTCACTCACACCGCCCCATAAATTAGTTGTAGACAACGCAGTAACATCATATGACGGTGCAGTGTCGGTCCTAAATGGAATGTATGCATCAATCTCTACAGGCAGCGGAAGCTCTACCAGCGATTTTTTTGGTGGTAGTCCATTCTGTGCCCTATCGTCACAAGCCGGTGTCGGAAAAGCGGGAGGAGTTACATATTATAATATGAGCTACCTCTCTACACAATCTGCCTTCTCTACTTACTGGCAACAATGGTTTGCCTGTATAAATGCATCCAATGCCGCAATCATAGGTATTGGAGAATTGCCGGAAAACAAGTTCCCTACTGCAAATGACAAAGCAGTTATGCTTGCAGAGGCAAGAACATTCAGAGCATGGGTATATTCTCATTTGCTATGGTGTTTCTCTCACTATTGGGCCGACGATGAGTATGGTATCCTCTGGAGAGAAGAGATTGCGAACTTCAATAACATTTTTGCAGACAGAATATCTGTTAAAGAGAGTTATGAAAAGATATTTGCAGATGTAGATGAGGGTATCAAATACCTTGGTGACTATACAACTTCAAAGAGACTTTCAAAGCAGATGGCACAAGTACTTAAGGCAAAGCTTCTCATGAACAGAGGTTGGACCGGCGACTATGCTGCAGCATTAACATTGACTAATAGTGTAATATCGACAGCACCGGCGACTTTTAAAATGGATACCGATATGAAGAGAATGTATAACGATGCATGGGATTCAAAAGAGGTATTGTGGGCAAGGTACATGGAAGAGGATGCAGGAAGGGCCTATGGTGAGGGTACCTATTCTCAGACAGTCATTCAGGCAGGTGATGCTTGGAGCACAGCCAATCAGAATAACCCTTCGTCTCTTAAATCATTTTATCCGGAATTTGATTCATGGATAACTGCCGATCCAAGATTTGCTCAGACCATGGGTTGGGCAAGGGCAATCAGTGCCACAGGTATTCTATATTTCTGCCCTACAAAACTTGCTAGACAAGGAAGAGCATCTACCGATCTCATGAACGACAAGTTCACAACTTACTACTTCCGATATCCGGAACTATATCTTATGCAAGCTGAGTTGAAGGCAAGGACGAATGAGAGCATAGCAAACTGTATAGAACCAATAAATACCATGAGATCGAAGAGAACCAACCCGGTTCTTGCCTCGTTAGCTGCTCCGGCAACAAGAGATGAGTTAATGGACTTGATTTTTAAAGAGTACTGTCTTGAACTTTACATGGAGAATGGTAGTGAATGGTTTGCTTCGTTAAGGTTCAAGAAAAACAACCTGCCTATTCTCTACCTTCTCAAACCGGACATTACACCGGTAGATGTAAACAAACATTGTTGGCCTATTCCGTCAACAGAAACCACTACAAATAAGCAAATTAAACCAAATCCGGGTTACGATAACTAAAAACTTGTTAATATGAAAAAAATACTATTTATAATACTTACAAGTGCCATATTCATCACATACTCTTGCTCAGACAAAGCAGAATTATTAGTGTCAATTCCAAATGATATAACTTTCAATGAATTAACGCTGGGCACTTATACAAATACTGTTCCGGATGGAGGATTTACCTCCGGCGGGATAAGGTTCAATACAAAGAAGAATCCGGACGGAACCTTCAGTGGCTTTGCTTATTCTAACCAGAATAACCGCTCTTTTGTATGGACAAATACCAAGGCAGCCAGAGATACAAATATTCTGAGTGTCTATACTGCATACAGAAACATGACAGAGGTATATGCTGTTGCTTGTGCCGACAATGCAACCGACACATATTTCACTCTGGAAAAACCATCTGTAATAGATCTTGCGTTGTTTGCAAACAATACCTATAATTATCTTGCTATGACATATGGAGCCAACTCAGGCACCTCTATTGCGAATCCCAATATTCCGTCGGCACCAAAAGCGATATGGAACACTTACGCAACAGGGGTTACCAGAAAACTCTCATTAGACGGAGATTACTATAAAATAATAGTCAAAGGTTATAACGGTTCTACTCTTACAGGGACAGTTGATGTATATCTTTGTTGCAGAAAGGGTGCAGACCCTCTGAATCCTGCTTTCGCATTCATAAGGGCAGACTGGATTGCAGCAGATCTTAAACCACTTGGCACAGTCACAAAAGTTGTGTTCAGCACAAGCTGCTCATATAAAGATGCTAACGGCAAAGATCTGATTAACTCCTATTTCTGTTTAGACGGTATCCGGCTTAAAAAAGAATAAGATGAAAAATGTTATTATAGCATTGTTTATCCTATCTCTTTCAGGCGTGGTTGATGCTCAAACAAGAAAAGTCAACCTTCAGAAAAACGTTCCTCTGGAAGATGTACTTAAAGCAGCAAAAGCTCAAAAAAAGCTTGTTTTTCTAGATTTTGGATCACCCAAATGTTCTCCTTGTCTTTATATGAAAAACAATATTTTTACGATTGATAGCGTTGCCGATTTTGTAAATGACCGTTTCTTAAGTGTAGATTACACAGAGGGTCCTGAAAAAACGCGATTGAGCAAAATATATGAAGTGTACACCGAACCTGTTTTTTTGATTGTAGACTCCGATGGAAACCTAATGCACAGAACCGAGGGCAGATCAACTGCGGGAGAGATGCTTGATAGATTCAGGCAGGGAATTGACAAAAAAAACAATCTGGCGGCACAAAGCAGGGATTATGACAATGGCAGGAAGGATGTTGATTTTATAGTTTCCTATGTGAACACTCTACATATAGCAGGATTAAGAGAGAAAAAGCAGACTGTATTATCAAACATCTTCCCGCCGGATTTTCCTTTGGATTCTTTGTATACTAAAACATACTGGAGCTTATATCTGAAATACGATGAGTCTGCTGTGAGCAGACAAACCTTGTATGTTATGGATAACCTGAATAAGTTTGTTGGGTTGTTTGGAGAAAAGTCAGTATTGTCAAAAATTGATGTTTTATATGGTGCAAAATCAAGAATCTATATTTTTGGCAAGAAAGCCCCTGCAGATGATCCTGAGTTTGAGACAGTTCTTAATTACGCTCAAAAGAGCGACCACCCAAAAGCATCCGTTTGGCTGACATATCTGGTCCCTGCTAAATATAAGTTTTCCAACTGGATATCTATGGCTAAGGAGATCGAGAACGCAATGGCATTTAATATCCTTAAAGGAGAGGAGAGATATTATTACAAAAAAATGATGTCTGAACAATTGGCATGGTATTGCGACGATGTTGAGGCGCTGTCTTATTCAATAAAATGGATTGACCAGCTTCTGCCAACAGTGACCCAGGATAAAAAGGGATCGCTTCTTGAGACAAAGGCAAGTGTAAAAGAAAAAATTGGGTTGTTGAGTAAATAAAATCCTTTTTTCTGACGCAGAAACCGCGAGTTTGTAATAAAAACACACACTTTCGGTTTCTGTTTTTGTATATTCAGATAATAATATTGTAGTTTTACAACTTTATTTAGGGAGAACCCTTAGGAAAGTGTACTAATAGTATATTAATACCAACAACAAAATCTACAGATGAAAAAAATAATTTTAAGCATTACGATGCTTTTTTTCGTATTAGCAGCGGTTGCTCAGGAACAAAAGAGTGTTGTAATTACCGGTAAAGTAACCGGAGACACAAAAGGATACAATAATATCTTATACTATACCAACGGCACTTCGGTTGATTCTGTGGCCATAATCAACGGCCAATTCACCCTTAAAATACCATTCAGCACTACATTTACTCAGTTATTCTTTACACAATACGAAATGAAAGTAAGGAGGGGTTACCGTCCGTTTCCCCTGTTAATTGATGGTTCTGGAGATATCAATTTAGAGATGAATATCGAAGAGGGTTTCTTTGGTGCCTCAGTAAGCGGTGCTAATACAACAGTTCTTTTTAACAACTTCTTAAAGCAGCAGAGTGATGTCAGCAAAAAAATAAGCGCAGAGATATCAAAACTGCATGGAAAGGAATACGTGGCTCAAAATGACCCTCTGGCTAAAAAAATAAGTGCTTCCAGGGATTCATTATCTAAATTGTATATGGAAACCATGGTGATGGATTTTGTAAAACAGAACAAAAACGAATATGTGGGTGTTTATGTATTGAGCGGACAAGGAAGAGGTTCACTAAGTTCAGAACAGCTGGAGATGATGTATAATCAATTATCGCCGGATATGCAGAAGACAAATGATGGAGAGAAGCTGGCAGCTTATATAAGAGGGGTAAAGGGTTCTAAAATAGGCTCCATAGTAAAGAATTTTGTTTTGAATGATCCTTCGGGCAAACCCTTTTCGTTCGATCAGTTAAAAGGTAAATATGTGTGGGTAGATTTTTGGGCAAGCTGGTGTGGCCCGTGTAAGCAGGCTTTCCCGAAAATGCGCGAGATTCATGCAAAGTACAGCGGCATGAATTTTGAGATTCTGGGAATTTCAACTGATTCCAAGATAGAACCTTGGCTAAAAATTCTTGAGACAATAAAAAATCCATGGCCACAGGTTTGGGATAGTAAGAATATTATGTCGGAATTTGCAGTAACAGCATTTCCAACTTCGTTTCTGATTGGTCCTGACGGAAAGATAATCCTTAAAGAGGTAGGTTTTGAACCTAACGGGAAAGGCGAAATAGAAAAAAAACTTGAAGAAATATTTAACAATAAATAAAATCAATCACAATAAAATCAAATTCTAAATGAAAAAAACAATTTTAGCAATTCTATTGCT
>Ga0074193_1001551_pt1 | contig 26884 bp, 22 predicted proteins | sample EPASupsiteHSE605_FD_64523 | JGI IMG/M metagenome (GOLD analysis project Ga0074193, IMG submission 64523) | Bioremediated contaminated groundwater from EPA Superfund site, New Mexico - Sample HSE6-05 | ecosystem: Environmental > Aquatic > Deep subsurface > Groundwater > Contaminated ... | reverse complement strand
TGTTATCCGCTTCTTTTTCAGCTTTTAATATTGCATCAATTTGTTCTTGGGTAAATTCTTTCTGTCTCATTTCAAATACACACCTTCCAAGTTGGTATGTATTTATTATATCATAAATAGGAAAATAATGTAACCTTTTATACGCAAATTAGTATGAAATCGAGTTGATCTGATTTTTGAGGTAGTACCATTATTCTCGGCATGCATTTGAGAGATCGTTGGCAAATAATTTTTACAAAATCAGAGAAGACTAATGAATACTTACTCTTCTATAGGAGATTCAAAATGGATGGAAAACGAACAGCAAAATTAAAAAGGATCTACGAGTTGGAGAACCTTCAGATCCATTATTATCACTCCCAATTATCTGAAAGCGATGACCCGATATTTAACAAAGCTCTATTCAAAATCGTCGAAGCTGATAAAAAGCATGCTGAATTTTTTACTGAGCTTTTTCGTGAACATAATGTAAACATCCCGCTAATCACAGCAAGTATTGCCGACATTGCCGGGAGTATTATCGGGGAGGCGATTGAATTAGCCGGGCAGGAAAATATCTGTAAGATTGGGTTTGCCTTAGAAAATCAGATATTGGAAATATACGCTGATTTAGTAGAAGAAAACCTAAATTCAGATTTATTAGATAAGCTCATAGACTTTAAGATTGATAAGGAATTTCATGCCTTATGGCTGCAACACTATGCTCAGCATCTAAAACACCAAAAATCCTATAGCAATAATCTCGTCCAAAATTCCATCGAAGATCATCCAACCGTGAATATGAATGTGCGTTTGATCTAATAATTTCAATTTCAGGCAGTTAAACAAGATATCTATGAACCTCAGGTAGAACTTTGGGGAGCAACAAAAGAACAAAAAAGGCACGCCAAGGAATAATCGCCACAAAACCGCCCATCGGCGGTTTTTTTTAGTGCCTTTTTTCAAAATAAGAAGTCTTCAGCCAGGTAATCCGAAACGTCAGCCTGAAGGTGCTCAATATAAAATTTGTCCTGGACAATGCTGTTTCAAATATAAATTGGTCATCCAGACCATTTCCATTGCACTAGAAACACTGTAAAATATATTTATAGCTTTGTCCAAAGTCAAAAACAAAAATATTTTGTGCAAACATATGTTCCCATATCATCCATTATATGGTATAATAAGGAATGTAAGGAAGTAAAATCAACTGAAAGGAGGTAAAACAGATGGATAACGATCAATTTCAGGAACTGGTACTGGATCAATTGGGTTCTCTTGGGAATAGAATGGAACGACTTGATAGCCGACAGGATCGTTTCGAAGAAGGGCTACAGCATCTTCAGTCTGACCAACAAGAGATTCGATCCGGCTTGCAGCAGCTTCACTCTAATCAGCAACAGCTCAAGGCAGGCCAGCAGCAAATCTGGACGAGTATAGATACAATTGCCGTTAGCCAAGAGCAGATGCAGCAAGACATACAAACGATTAAGGGGGACATCATCAACATTCGCCAAAGCCAAGCGCGTGTGGAGCATGATCTTTCTGGAAAAGTCAATGCTTTATTCGATTTCCGCGAGAGTCAGATCGAAACCAATCAACGTGTTTCTGAAAGACTAGAACGGCTTGAAGCTAAACGATAAATATTTTCTAGATTTGTTAGACGAGGTCTTTTACATAACGGTTTTTATTTACGTTGATGAAGATACGTTGTTGAAGATAAAATTTCCCCGTTAAAATAAATCAGATCACCTTCCGGATAATGCCAGACTGCCTTTAAAATGGTCGGTTTGAAGATGCCGTTCTCATTCCTCTCATAACCTTCATATACCGCAGACCAGGGGATGCTTTGCTTACTGCCGTCAAAACCTACAGCCATTCGGTCATTGGTGGTGCATTCAAGCATTTCTCCCGCTTCATTGAAGGTAAAGATGCCACTCGCGCTTATGCCGAAGGAAGTAATCGACGCTTTGGCATGCGTATCGTCAATCGCTTCCCAAGTGATGTAGTCTTGTAAGGCAATGTTCGGTACATACAAACTCTCTGCGAGAACCGTTACCAGACAGGCCTTATCCATTTCGACACCCTTTTGGTCAAACAGCGTAAAGGCTTTGGCGATCACGCCTTTCATGGAGCCCACGCCCTGATTGTAGCTATCGAAGCCCTGAAAAGGTATTCCGTACATCGCACTGTCAATGAAAGCCAAGCGGTTCGGCGTTTCAACAAAGTTGTACTGTGTATAGTCAATGGTAAGTGTTGCCTTATCCACGCCGGTGGAAAAAGGTACATCTTTAAATTGGGTTTTCATCCAGGACATTTTGGAAGTACCGATATAGCCGCAGTGGTTAAAATATTTTTGTACAGGCTCAGGCAGATGGGCAATATCCTGCTGCGAAAACATTTCTGTTTCCGGTTGGGTCTCGGAAATAAGCTGGGCAGCAGTCTTGTTAAAGTCTGATTTTAAAGACGAATAAGGTTGGATAAAGTAAACGACGGCCAGCAAAATAATCGCTGCAAGAATACCTGTAACAACACCTAACGTTATCATTTTTTTACTCCTTAATCTCTTCATTTTCATTCTCCATCATTTCGATATTGTGGCCGAGCTTGACTAAGCCTTGATAAAATCCATCCGTTAATTCAGGGTCAAATCCGTTAAAAAGCTTCTGCATGAATGCCAATTCTCTCTGTCTCCGTTCCCCAAAATAGGTGTTGAATTTTGGGGTGAGTGCAATTCTCAAAGCTCTGGCATCATTTTTGTCTTTGGAGATGGTTATAAATCCGCTTTCTTCGAGCGTCGCTGCCAGGCGTTTGGCATTCTGCCTGGAATAACCGATGTAATCAGCTGCTTCGCTAACCGTCGGCGGTTCTTCAAAATGGGCTACACTGACTAAAAAAAGCCACTGCTTAATGGTAATATTCTTATCAAAAGCATCCCCAAGTACCTGCAGCCTGTTTGACAATACAAAGATGGTTCCGAAAATATCAGCCTGCTGTTCCAGTTCGTTCATTATTTTTTACCCCCATAAACAAAAAAGGTAACATGTTACTTTTTCAGTATACGTAACATGTTACCTTTTGTCAATAACTAATATGCGGTATATCATTCAATTTTCATAAACAAAGTATGTAAGTGAAGTCAACCTGTAAGCCGAGTTCTGTACCTCTTGCGAGGTGATGATCATCTATCTAGGACTGCCGTTACCGACAGCCTCAAGCGACCTTACCCGGGAACAGAGCGGGCAGCTCCATCGTTCCTCTATTTGGTCTTGCTCCAGGTGGGGTTTGCAGGGCCAGCCAGTTACCTGACTGCCGGTGAGCTCTTACCTCACCTTTCCACCCTTACCGCTTGGCAGCGGCGGTATATCTCTGTTGCACTTTCCTCGAAGGGATTCTCCCCCCGCCGGGCGTTACCCGGCACCCTGCCCTGTGGAGCTCGGACTTTCCTCAGAGACGACCTTTCGGCACTTGTCCCCGCGACCATCCGGTTGACTTCGCTATCCAATCTTACTAGATTATTTGTGTTTGGTCAAATAATTCTTAAGCGTATCTAAAGTAAATCGCCGTAATCAATTTGTTGCCTATTTCATATAGCGTATATCAGGAATGCAATGATTTGTTTCGACATTAGTTGCTTCGACAAATTACGGCGTAATCACAGTATATCATTCCAAAAACAAAATTCAAGCTACAATTTATAACACTATAATCAAATTTTCCCTATAATTTTGTAATTATTTTAATTCTTAGTTATGCACAGGTTGTGAACAATTTGTGCATAACTTTTGGGCTCTTATGATCATCCGCCCAAAAATGACCAGGACGCTATTGGAACCAACTATAAATTTATCTTTCAGACAATTCAATCATGTTAATAACTTTATCCACGTTTCAACCACGGTATTTTGCTCGCCGCGCTGATAACCAGTTCTACGTCATTCATTGTTCGATCGGCTCTAATATAATCGTAAAGCGCATGGATCATTGGGATTTCGCTAAGAAAATGCCCGAGCTCACCGACGGCCATACCTGATTCGAGACAATCCAGCACGTTATGGTAGCCGATCTCTCCTGTGATATATAAATCAGCGCCTTTAAAGGCAGCCTTCGCCACAAAACTGCTTCCGCTGCCATTTAAAATGGCAATTTTTTTAATCTTTCTGTCAGGCTCTCCGGCCAATCGCACTGAAGAAAAGTCATGGCCATACTTCTCCGTAAGCTGTTTCAGAAATCCTTCCCACAAATCGGCCAGTCTGACAGGTTTCAGTAATGTTCCGATCACCCCGTATCCTCTGGGTTTTCCGGCATTCCGGAGTGGTATCAGGTCGTAAGCGGGTTCTTCATACGGATGTGCCTTATGCAAAGCCTTAACCGCTCTGCCAAGGCTGCGCTCTTCGACAATGCTCTCGAGCCGGATCTCGGGTACTCTGGTCAGCTCTCCGACTTTTCCTATAGTTGGCTCGGCTCCGTCCAGCGCCCGGAACATACCTTCACCTTTCGTCTGGAAGAAACATTCGCTGTAGGCATCACTGTGCTCGCCATCGGTAATTCCACTGCCGACGCCTTCGGCGGTCAGCGCCTTCCGGATAGTCTCGACGTATTCTTCCGGAACAAAAGTGACGATCTTGATTAGTTTCTCAGTAGAGGTGGTTTCCAGGAACTCTGTTTTCTGCAGTCCGAGCATTTTGGCAAACGTCAGGCTCGATGACAAATACGACTGATCCAGATTCGTGTGGGCAGCATAATATGAGATCCCATTGCGGAAAAGCGAAAGGGGGACCAATGCCGCCTGGTTGTCCATTCGGAGATTCTTCAGCGGTTTAAACAGCAGCGGGTGGTGGGAAACAATCAGTTCAGCTTTTTCCCTAATAGCTTCTTCGACGGCTTCCATGGTTCCGTCCAGCGTCAGTAGAATCTTATTGACTCGCTGGGCGCTGCTGCCGACCAGGAGTCCGGGATTGTCCCAGTCTTCTGCCCAGGAACGCGGCGCTATCTTTTCGATGAGTTGTTCAACCTGGCCTACTGATACAGCCATTTTTTTATTACCTCCATCATGGCGATTTCCTGCCTCATTTGTTCTGCTTTCTGGTAAACTGCAGCCCTGTTTGTGCGCATCATTTCCAGAACGACTCTTCTGAGATTACTCGTGGTGTCGGCAATGATGTTGTTTAAGCGGGGTTCTTTGCGTTCGATGATCAGCGGTCCGAGCTGCCAGATAAAATTACGCAGCGTCTGTTCCAGATCCTTTGCTGCTTCCAACGCAGGCACTCCGGTACAGTCCGCGGCAATATCCTGAATGATCTGCTTCATCCGCTGTTCGACTTCTTCTCTATCCAGGCCTTCTGAGCGGGACAGGCAAATGACGGTATATAGCCTGCCGTCCTCTTCAGTCAGACATTCTTCGCTCAGCCTCCAACCCTCGGAAAGCAGCTCGAATCTGACTCTGTTCTCAGCGCCCTGCGGCTGAAGGATCAGTGTCTGGACGTTCTGCAGCACTTCCGGCTTCGTGGCGAGTATTTCAAGGATCGTCACACCGCCCATACCGGCAATGACCAATGTATCGACTTCCCCGGACTCCAGCGGAGTCAGTCCGTCTCCGTGCCGGACCTGGATATTGTCCTGTAGTCCATAGGCTTTAACATTTTCGACAGCAGATTCATAAGGCCCGCTGTGAACATCTACCCCGACAGCCTGGCAAATCACTCCGGCCTGTACCAGATAGACAGGCAGATAGGCGTGGTCCGTACCGATATCCCCGACCCTGGCGCCGGCCGGCACCAGTGACGCAATTGTCTCCAGGCGGGAGCCAAGCTTTATGGCCGTTTTATTTTCCAGCTTATTATCTTGCTGTTCTGAAACCATTGTATTCCTCAATGTTATCATCCCTATAACAATAAACTCCGGCTTGCACCAGAGTTTTGTTTTTGATTTCAAATTCATTATTTTTGGTGGTGGGCCCACCTGGGATCGAACCAGGGACCAACCGGTTATGAGCCGGCCGCTCTACCGCTGAGCTATAGGCCCAATAATAGATGGCTCCCCGAGCTGGATTCGAACCAGCAACCTATCGGTTAACAGCCGATTGCTCTACCGTTGAGCTATCGAGGAAAGCCTGCGACGTTTATTATACGGAATTATTGCGCGACGGTCAAGCATGTTTTATCAATTTTATCTTGCGTTATCTGGATTTATCTCAACTTTTCTTAATCCTTTTTAGTCTTATTTATCATCTTTAACATAAGAAGAATTTTTAAGAAAGTCCTGATTTTAATCTAAATAATCCTTCAATTTTTTGCTGCGGCTTGGATGACGGAGCTTGCGCAGCGCCTTGGCCTCGATCTGCCTGATCCTTTCTCTGGTTACACCGAATTCCTGGCCGACTTCCTCCAGGGTCCTGGTACGTCCGTCATCGAGTCCGAAACGCAGTCTGAGGACCTTTTCTTCTCTCGGGGTGAGCGTCTCAAGAACCTCTTCGAGCTGTTCCTTGAGCAGGATGAATGACGCAGCCTCAGAGGGAGCCGGTGCATCCTCATCGGGAATAAAATCTCCGAGGTGGGAATCTTCCTCTTCCCCAATCGGTGTTTCCAAAGAAACAGGTTCTTGGGCAATCTTTAATATCTCCCGAACACGTTCTTCCGGTATCTCCATGACCTTAGCAGTTTCATCTGGGGTCGGATCGCGACCCAGTTCCTGCAGGAGCTGTCTGTTAACCCGAATCAGTTTGTTAATCGTTTCGACCATATGAACCGGGATACGGATCGTTCTGGCCTGGTCGGCAATCGCGCGTGTAATGGCCTGTCTGATCCACCAGGTCGCATACGTGCTGAATTTAAAGCCTTTGCGGTAATCAAATTTTTCCACAGCTTTAATCAGGCCAAGATTACCCTCCTGGATCAGGTCCAGAAAAAGCATACCGCGGCCCACATAGCGTTTGGCAATACTGACCACCAGACGCAGGTTTGCTTCGGCCAGACGGCGCTTGGCCATTTCATCCCCGGCCTCCATCTTGAGAGCCAGTTCAATCTCATCTTCCGCTGTCAGCAAAGGAACCCGGCCGATCTCTTTCAGGTACATCCTGACAGGATCGTCAATCCCCACACCTTCAGGAATGGAAAGGTCAATGTCTGTTTCATTAGCGATCTCGTCGGCAAGATCTTTTGTTTCTTTGTCGATAACCACTTCGACGCTGTCGTCAACAACATCAATGCCGAGCCCGCTCAGCTGGTCATAGATCTCCTCAATCTGGTCCTCAGAAAGGTCGACCTTCTGCAAAGCATTGGCAATCTCATCATAGGTAAGATTACCCTTGGTTTTGCCCAGCTCAATTAAAGTCGAGACATTTTCCTTTTTCATTTCATCTACGGTCACGGAATTCTCCCCTTCCAGCGGATAATTCGCAACAAATTGTTTCTTATTATTTTTCGCCACGTTTCAACCGCTCTCCTATCTCCTGGAGCAGGGCAAGCGCCCCAGTCATATCTCCAGATTTTTCCAATAAAATCATTTTGGCCTGCAAATCTTCGATTGTCTCTTTCTTCTTTGTCTCCTTAATCAAAGCAATGCAGTCCTTAAGGAGCATATCGGCTTTATCGAAATCGATGGACAATTCATATATTTCGGCAAGACGCCTTTGAACCTTCTCGTACCAGCTGTCATTATCGATAAGATTCAAACTGTTTTCCGGGAAATTCTCGAAGATAAACTTATGTTCCTGCAGCCTCCAAAATTCCTTATCCAGGTTGTCGGCTACTTGATTTTTATAATTGGGATTCTCCAGGATGATTCTGAGAATGGTCTGTTCGGCCCGGAAAACTCCTAAATGGACATAAGATTCCTGAAAACTGTCAATATCCGTCCCTTCTATAGTATTTCTTTTTTTTACAGAAATATCCTGTTGTTGCGAAAAAATTTCTGGATTGCCCCTGTTTCCTCTGGTTTTCTTCGTCAGGCTATCGATCTCGTGCTGAACTGCTTCGAGCGTGAGACCGAGCTCCAGACTTAGATATCTTTCATATCCTTCTTTCTCAACTACGCTTGATACTTTAAGAATATCGGGAGCAAGCTTTCTGATCAGCTCTGCTTTATCCGGTATGGTCCGCAGGGGGGTATCCCGGATCAGCATTTTATATTTAAACTCGATAAAAGTGATGGTATTTTCGAGTTTCTTGCGGAATTCAGCGACGGTGTGCTTTTTCAGGAATTCATCGGGGTCCTTGGCATCCTCGAACAGCAGCACCTGAATGTTCAGGCCTTCATCAAGAAGGATCTCACCCGCCCGCAGAGTTGCCTGAATCCCTGCCTTATCCGAGTCATAGCCAATTACAATCTTGCCTGCGTATTTTTTAAGCAGCCTGGCCTGATCCTTAGTCAGGGCTGTGCCGAGCGAGGCAACCGCATTTGTGAAGCCTGCTCTTTGCGCTGCGATTGTATCCATATACCCTTCAAGGAGTAAAGAATACCCTACCTCCCTGATTCCCCGGGAAGCCAGATGAATGCCGTAAAGATTGCGTCCTTTATGAAAAAATTTTGTTTCCGGTGAATTCAGATATTTAGGTGTGGAATCATCGAGCACCCTTCCGCCAAAAGCAATCGGAGCCCCTTTGACATCGAGGATGGTATAAATCACTCTGTTGCGGAACCTGTCATAATAACTGATTTCCTGCTCACTGGTTTCCCTGCGGACAGCGAGCCCGAATTCAGCCAGTTCTTCCGGTGCGACTCCTTTGTCCGCAAGCTCCCTGATCAAGCCATCCCACCTGTCCGGCGCAAACCCAAGACGGAAATCCTGGATGACTTCGGGGCCAATCCCTCTGTGTTCAAAGTAAGCCAGTCCATCCTGTCCTTCGGGACGATGCAGAAGCACGTCGTGGTAGTAGCAGGCAGCCCACTCATGAATCTCCCGCCAGCGGCTGCGCTGGGCTTCGTTCTTCCTTTCCTCCGAAGAAAGCTCTCTTTCCGGCAGCTCCATCCCATACTTCCCGGCTACCTTCTTCAAAGCTTCGATGAAGGCTAAGCCTTCTTTCTTCATCAGGAAAGAAAAAATATTTCCGCCGGTGTGGCAGCCAAAACAGTAGAACATCTGACGATCGGGATTCACATTGAAACTCGGCGTCTTTTCAGAATGAAACGGACAAAGCCCTTGATAGTTTTTGCCCGTACGTTTCAGCACCACATGTTCAGAGATAATTTCAACAATGTCAGCTTGGCGGCGTACTTCTTCGATAAAATCCTCAGATATTTTATGATCCATCCCAGCACGCCCTTCATGGATTTACGTTTTTCTGACAAGCCTTTATCTTTTTCGATAAACTTTTTATTTTTCCTTCTTATTTTGAGACAATTTTTTGCACTTTTTGTTTAGTACCTTATCTCCCTGCTACTCTTTAGGAATAAAAAGATGTTTGAAGATGCTGATGGCATAGTTGTCTGTCAGACCCGCAACATAGTCAGTGATGGCTTGTTTCAGATCTCCCCCTGTCCATCTCAGATAATCTTCAGGCAGAATTTCCGGGTGATGCAGGTAGTAATCGAAAAGAATTCCCAAAATCAATCGGCTTTTGCTGCGTTCCTCCTGCAGTGAGCTGCTGTAGTATACTCTCTCAAACATGAAGTCGCGGAATTCTTTCATGATTGCGGAGATTTCTGCGGACTGACAAATCGTATCCTTGCCTTCGGAAGCCTGAATCATATCGAGGACCATGGTCGTGATCATTTCGCTGGTGCTGGAGCCGATCTCTTTTCTGATCGTGGCCGGAAGGTCGTTCACGGACAGAATCTCAGCGCGCAAAGCATCGTCAAAATCGTGGCAGAGATAGGCAATCCTGTCTCCAATCCTTACAATCTGCCCCTCCAATGTATTGGGCATCCCAGGACCGGTATGGTGTAGAATTCCGTCCAGAACCTGCTCCGTGAGGTTTAGGCCCTCGCCGTTTCCGGTAAGGACAGTGTAGATCCTGACCGACTGTTCATTGTGTTCAAAATGGCCGATCAGGGAGGCCAGCGTTTCTTCTCCGACGTGTCCAAAAGGTGTATGACCGACATCGTGACCCAGGGAAATTGCCTCAATCAGATCTTCGTTTAAGCTCAGCGCCCGGCCGATAGTCCGGCAGATCTGTGCGACTTCCAGGCTGTGCGTCATCCTGGTTCGATAGTGATCTCCGACAGGAGCAATATAGACCTGCGTTTTGTGTTTCAGACGGCGAAAAGGCTTGCTGTGCAAAATTCTGTCCCTGTCTCGTTGAAACCTGGTTCGAACGCTACATTCGACTTCTTCTCTCGCTCTCCTTGCTTCGGCACTTTTCGCTGCCAGAGGCGAGAGCCGCTGAAATTCATGTTCCTCCGTTCTTAACCTGATCGACTGGGACATCTACAACCACCTTCTTCACAAGAATCAAAAGGGATCAGACGCGAAAACAAAAGAAATAGCACCTGAGGCCACAATTCCGCCACTTTCTGGCGGAATAAGCTAAGACTTTGTGCTTCGTCTTTTATTTTTCACAAAAATCCTTCAGACGTTCTTTCAATTCTTTAACTGTTTAATTCAACATTAAGTTTAAAAATCCTGCTTAAAGCATTAAATTGTATCATAAAATAAAATATTTACAAAATACTGTAAAAGTCATCTTTCACGTTAAATTGTCAGTTAACTGCGCTCTGAGGCTGATTGCTTACCACATTACGTAAAGACATAATACTGACAAGACCTCTCAATATTCGGGTAGGTAGATCTGGGTATCACAATACAGCCTACAACTACAACCACCCAAACAAAAAAATGACGCCTCAATGTTGTTGATGACGTCATTCCCATGGGTCTAGGTTTTGATATCGTGCAGTGCCGCTTAAGCGCGATTCTTTAAGGCAGCCTGCGCAGCGCCTAGGCGGGCAATTGGTACGCGGAAGGGTGAACAGGAGACATAGTCCAGGTTGATCTCCTGGCAAAATTCGATTGAGGAAGGATCTCCGCCGTGTTCACCGCAGATTCCAATTTTGATGCCCGGATTTGCTTTACGTCCGAGATCGACGCAGATCTTCATGATCCTGCCAACGCCGTCCCGGTCTAAGACTGCAAATGGGTTATTGGCCAAGATATTCTGGTTCAAATAGTCGGGCAGGAATTTGCCTTCAGCGTCATCACGGGAGAAGCCTAAAACAGTCTGGGTAAGGTCGTTGGTTCCAAACGAGAAGAACTCGGCAAACGGTGCAATTTCGTCTGCGGTAAGCGCCGCTCTCGGCACTTCGATCATCGTTCCGATTTGGTAGTTGATCTTGACGCCTTCGGTTTTAATGATTTCCTGAGCGATTTCCTCGGTTTGCTTGCGCAGAATTTCAAGTTCTTTATAATGAATGACGAGCGGTATCTTGACATGCGGACGCACGTCAACTCCTTCTTTCACGAGTCTAGCTGCAGCTTTAAAAATAGCTCTGGACTGCATCGCGTAGATTTCCGGATACGAGATTCCAAGACGGCAGCCGCGATGGCCGAGCATCGGATTCATCTCCTGGAGACCGCGGACTTTCTTCAGCAGAACCTCTTTAGCCTTGATTTCCTTTTGGACTTTTTCATCCTGCAGGTTGGCCGTGAGTTTTAATTCCTGAATCTCGAGAGCAAGTTCTTCGCCATTTGGCAGGAATTCATGGAGAGGCGGATCCAGCAGACGGATCGTCACCGGCAGTCCGTGCATGGCCTTCAAAATGCCGTAGAAATCGCCTTCCTGCATCGGCAGAAGTTCAGCCAAGGCAGCTTCTCTTTCGGGAAGCGTCTGAGCCAGAATCATCTTCTGGACAATCGGGATACGGGCAGGATCCATAAACATGTGTTCCGTCCGGCAAAGTCCGATGCCCTGGGCGCCGAATTCTCTTGCTTTGGCGGCATCAGGCGGATTATCGGCATTGGCCATAACCTGAAGCTTTCTGATTCCATCGGACCACTCCAGAATTTTTTGGAATTCACCGCTTAAGTCAGGATCCTTCATCGGAACAGTTCCCCTGATGACCCTGCCTGTTGCGCCGTCGATCGTAATCTCGGTACCTTCGGGATAAGCATCATCGCCGATCATAAAGATCTTGTCGGCAAGGTTAATTTTCAAAGCATCACAACCGCAGACTGCAGGTTTGCCCATATGTCTGGCAACAACAGCAGCGTGGCTGGTCATGCCCCCCCTGCTGGTCAGAATCCCTTGGGCTGCAAGCATGCCGTGAATATCGTCCGGGGTGGTTTCCGTACCAACGAGGATGACTTTTTCTCCGGCCTGGCCAAGCTTTTCGGCTTCATCCGCACTGAAGATAATCTTGCCGGAAGCTGCTCCAGGTGAGGCAGGCAGTCCTGTCGCTACAACATCGAGCTTCGCGGCATCATCGATTCTGCGGTGCAGCAGTTTTTCCAGCTGATGCGGATCAATTCTCTCGACTGCTTCTTCTTTGGTGATGAGGCCTTCCTGACAAAGTTCAACAGCAATGCGGATTGCAGCAGAAATCGTACATTTTCCGTTACGGGTCTGGAGTATGTAGAGTCTGCCTTTCTCAATCGTGAACTCGATATCCTGCATGTTTTTATAATGCGTTTCCAGGTTCTTGGCAATCTCACTGAACTGGCGGTAAATTTCAGGATTGTCATTTTGCAGGCTGTCGATCGAAAGCGGTGTACGGATACCTGCAACGACGTCTTCACCCTGGGCATTCATCAAATATTCCCCATACAAGTGTTTTTCACCGGTTGACGGGTTCCGGGTAAAGGCCACGCCTGTGCCGGAGTCATTACCCATGTTGCCGAATACCATCGACTGGACGTTGACAGCGGTGCCGTAGCTGTCCGGAATACCGTTGGCTTTCCGGTACACGATCGCCCGGTGGTTGTTCCAGGATTTGAAAACGGCGGTGATCGCTTCCTTAAGCTGTTCATACGGATCATCAGGGAATGGTACGCCGGTCTCCTGCTTAACAAGCGCTTTAAACTTGACCACAAGTCCTTTCAGGCTTTCCGGGGAGAGCTCGGAATCGAACGTCACACCCTGCTTTTCTTTGACTTCTTCCAGAATATTCTCAAATTTGTGGCTGGCAATTCCAAGTACGACATCGCCAAACATCTGGATAAAGCGTCTGTAGCAGTCAAAAGCAAATCTCTCATTGCCTGTTGCCTTGCTGACGCCGCTGGCTGTTCCTTCGTTCAAACCGAGGTTCAGGATTGTATCCATCATCCCGGGCATGGAAACCCTCGCACCGGAACGGACTGAAACCAGAAGCGGATTTTCGGGATCGCCAAATTTCTTGCCGCTTGCCCTCTCGACATCCTGGATCGCGGGAAGGATCTGTTCCCATAATCCTCCGGGCAGCTGCTCGCCGCAGTCATAGTATTCGAGGCAGGCTTCCGTGGTAATCGTAAAGCCTTGCGGGACATTCAGTCCGATGTTGGTCATTTCAGCCAGGTTTGCTCCCTTGCCTCCAAGAAGGTTTTTCATGTCGGCACTGCCTTCACGAAACAAGTACACATATTTTTTGTCAACCATCTTTTCTCAACTCCCCGTTTATTGTTACTTTCTGCAGAATCACACTTGCGGTTTCTTCGACCGCTTTATTGGTGGTATCTATGATTACACAGCCAATCTTCTTCATGATCTGTTTGGCATAGTCGAGCTCTTCCATAATCCTGTTCAGATTGGCATAATCGGCAGATGCTCCAAGTCCCAGCGTTTTCAGCCGTTCACTGCGTATTTGGTTCAGTTTTTCCGGGCCTAAGATCAGCCCGAAGACCTTATTTCGGGGAACTTCATACAGTTCCCGGGGCGGTGTCACTTCCGGCACCAGCGGGATATTCGCAGCCTTAATCCCTTTATGGGCAAGGTACATGCTTAGCGGTGTTTTTGAGGTCCGGGACACGCCTATTAGGACGACATCAGCATACAGCAGCCCTCGCGGGTCCTTGCCATCGTCATATTTAACTGCAAACTCCACAGCCTCTACCTTCCGGAAGTACTGTTCATCCAGTCGGTGCGTAACATTGGGTATATTTTTGGGATCAAGTCCGGTTTTATCAGCCAATGCCGAAATCAGCGGACTCAAAATATCGATGGTGATTAGATTTTTTTCCTTGGCCCGTCGTTCTATGTAGAGCCTCAAATTTGTCAGGACCAGCGTGTAAACGAGAATTGCCTGTTCCTCTACCGCTTCTTCCAAGATGTCATCGATATGCGTTTCATCCAGAACATAAGGCACCCGGCGAATTTTTGTCTTTATTCCGTTAAACTGTGCTGCTGCCGCTCTGCTGACAAACTCTGCCGTCTCTCCCAGCGCATCGGAAATTACATAAATTACCGGGATTTGATCGGTCACCAAAACACCCCCTCGCTTTCTCCTCTAAAACCACTTTGCGGTATTTGGAAATTTATCCTGGCCCAGTTCTACAAACAGGCTGGTTACATTGGTCTTTGTAAATCTGCCAACTACCTCAAAACTTTCGCGACCTCCCTCATTGATATAGCTTTCGACGACCGGAAGCGTATCAATTTGGTGCTGTACCAGCTTTCTGGCGGCCTCGAGTACGGATTCATCGGATGCAGCCATGATAATATTCGGCATCCTGGTCATGATGACACTGATCGGCATCCCGTGCAGATCCATATTGCCAAGTGAAGCCTTCAGAATATCCTTGCGGGAAACCATCCCCTTAAGCTCACGTTCATCATTAATCACGATCAGGCTGCCGACATTGTTGGTAAACATGGATACGACTGCATCGTAAATCGAGACGCTCTCCTTGACCGCAGCTGCAATTGATTTGAAATCACCGACTCTGAGCTGCCTGAACCTTTGGGCGATAGGTGAAGGTCCCGCATTTCCATTATAAAAATAACCGACTCGGGGACGCGCCTCCAATACACCCGCCATGGTCAGAATTGTCAGATCAGGTCTTAAGGTCGCCCTGTTCAAATTCAGCTGACTGGCTATTTGTTCTCCCGTCATCGGGCTGGATTTTTTCACAAGTTCGAGGATCTTCTCCTGGCGCTCGGAAAGCTGCATTTTTCTCACCCTCCGGAAAATAGAAACTAAAGTTCAAATATCGTAGCACATTGACGGTAATCCAATGATATAGTATGTCATATTTCTATATTATATAACATATTCGAAAAAAGGAAAGCCTTATCATTAAAAAGAAAAACAAAAAATACATTTTAGGAAAATATCCAAAATACCTCCAGAAATAATCTAAATCAAACCTCAGAAGAATCAGACATACTGAGACATACAGAGGATCAATGTCATCCCTTTGAAAAATGAGGCTGAACCTACGCTAGAAGTGTCAGGTCTCCGAGACAGCCCAGGGCTTCCACACAGCTCTTCAACAATCCCAAACGAGCATTTCTAAGCTTTTCATCTTCGACCATGATCATGACATCTTCAAACAGTTTTTCGATCAATGGTACGATCTCAGCAGCAAATGCGTAGGCTTTCCTGAAATCCGCATCGTTCACAGCCGTCCGAATCAGTGGAGCTTTTTCGTGCAGACATTCGGCGAGCGCCAGCTCCGAGCTTACTTGTAAATCGGAAACCTGCCATGCAGCGGCAGCTGCTTTCTTGCAGAGGTTCACGCAACGGACATAGGCGTTGCTGTAGGAGACAAAGTCAGCTTCATCCCTGACTTGGGCGAGTACTACGGCCTTTTTCATCAGATGAGCAGGCTTTTCTATTCCGTGGGCCATAACAGCGTCAATCGTATCGTAGCGCAGTCCGGATTCCTGGAGCAGGTAGCGGACCCTTTGGACGAAGAAGTCCAGAAGGGCCGGTCTGATCTTCTCCAGCGGTTCCAGCGTGATTCCCTGCACGGTGAATATACTGTAGGACTCTTCGATTAGCCGCAGAAGGGACAGGTCCAGTTCGTCTTGAACCATCAGGCCGACGATTCCAAGCGCCTGACGCCTTAGTGCATACGGGTCCTGCGAACCGGTAGGCTGGATGCCGATCCCGAAAGAACCGACGATCGCATCAAGCTTATCGGCGAGACTAACCACTTTCCCGGTTACAGAGGAAGGGAACGCGTCTCCGGCATGACGCGGCAGGTAATGTTCGAGGATCCCGGAACAAACCGCCGGGTCTTCGCCATTGCTTCCGGCATAGTACGCACCCATGATTCCCTGAAGTTCAGGGAAATCGTAAACCATATGCGACACAAGGTCTGCTTTGGCCAGATAGGCCGTCCGGTCGACCCGTTCTGTTTCTTTTGTATCGAGACCCATTTCGTTCGCAATCGCGACAGCCAGTTTCTGAAGACGGACGACCCTTTGTCCGACAGTACCAAGTTTCTCGTGATACACAACCCTATCGAGTTTCGGAATCAGGGTATGCAGGGGACTTTTCAGATCTTCCCGGTAATAGAAAGCAGCATCTTCCAGACGAGCTTTGAGCACTTTCTTATTGCCCTCTTTCACGATATCGAGCGAGGTTCTATCACCATTCCGTACCGTAATGAAGTATGGCAGCAATTTGCCGTCTTCTGTCCTGACCGGAAAATAACGCTGATGTTCCTTCATCGGCGTGGTGATGACTTCTCCCGGCAGGACCATATATTTGACATCGACTTCGCCGAGAAGAGCGGTCGGATATTCCACCAGATGGCAGACCTCAGTCAGCAGGTTCTCGTCCTGGTCGACTTTGCCGCCGACCTTAGCGGCCAACAGTTGGATCTGGCTCCAGATATTCTGTTTTCTTTTCTCCTGGTCAGCCAGCACAAAAACCGATTCCAGCGCATTCAGATATTCAGCCGGCTGAACAATCCTGATATAGCTGCCAAGCGTACGGTGTCCACGTGAGGTTCTTCCGGCCTGAATTCCGGCATAGCTGAAAGGGATTACCTCGTTGCCAAACAAGGAGATAAGCCAGCGGATCGGGCGTGCAAAACGGATCTCATAATCTCCCCAGCGCATCGGTTTCGGGAAGTTGAGGCTCGCAACAAGATTAAGCGAGACCTGTGACAGCAGCTTTTCAGTTTCTTCGCCTTTTTGGTATTTTACAGCATACACATAGGGCACGCCATTGATTTCTTTCAGAAAAAAGTCTTCGGTCTTGACGCCCTGTCCGCGCGCAAATCCTTCAGCAGCTTTGGTCGGTTTGCCTTCAGCATCAAACGCTGCCTTCTGGGCAGGTCCTTTGACTTCCTCACTGATATCCTGCTGTTTCTCAGCCAGAGCTTCTACATAGAGCGTCAGACGCCTCGGTGTCACATAGCACTGCAGATTCTTATACGCTAAACGCAGTTCCGCCAGCATTTTTTTGGCATTGTTCTCCAGCTGGGCCACTGCACCTGGTGCAAATTTGGCGGGCATTTCTTCCATGCCGATTTCCAGTAAAAAGTCCTTGCTCATTTTTATTCCCCCCTTTTTTTCAGTAAAGGAAACCCGAGTGTTTCCCTCTGGGTGACATAGGCCTGGGCACACAGACGGGCCAGGTGTCTTACTCTGGCAATGTACCCGGTCCTTTCCGTCACACTGATCGCCCCCCGGGCTTCTAGAAGGTTAAACGCGTGAGAGCATTTCAGTACATAATCGTAGGCCGGCACGACCAGGCCTGCCTGGACGGTCCGCTCTGATTCCTTCTCGTACATATCAAACCACTGCCGCAGCGCATCGATGTCAGCCACTTCAAAGTTGTAGCGTGAAAAATCAATTTCATTCTGCAGATAAATATCACCGTAGCTAATGTCTCCGACCCACTCAATATCAAAGACGCTGTCCTTGCCCTGAATAAAGGTCGCCAGCCTTTCTATCCCATACGTAATTTCTGCGCAGACGGGTTTGCAGTCAATGCCGCCGCACTGCTGAAAGTAGGTGAACTGCGTGACTTCCATGCCGTCCAGCCAAACTTCCCAACCAAGGCCCCAGGCCCCCAGTGTAGGGGATTCCCAGTTGTCTTCCACAAACCGGATATCATGGTCGGCCGGATTAATTCCGAGCCGCTCCAGGCTTTCCAGATAAAGCTCCTGGACATTATCCGGCGAAGGCTTCAGAATGACCTGGTACTGAAAATAGTGCTGCAGACGGTTCGGGTTTTCACCGTATCTGCCGTCGGTCGGACGCCTGGACGGCTCCACATAAGCCACATTCCAGGGTTCCGGTCCCAGCGCCCGTAAAAAAGTGGCCGGATTCATCGTTCCTGCTCCTTTTTCAATATCGTAGGGCTGAGCAATAATACATCCCTGCTCCCCCCAAAACTGGTTAAGAGCCAGAATAAGATCTTGAAATTTCATATGATTTCCTCCGTTCAAATATAGAAAACTTGTCTGGCGCCAAGCCTTTGGCGGCAGACTTAGCTGCACTTAGATATATCAGAAAGTATTATACTTTCTGATATACAAATAAAAACCCCCATCCATACAGCAAATAATTGCTGCAGGGACGAGAGTATTTCCCGCGGTTCCACCCTGCTTGATTCCAATATACTTACGTAACTTTGTCACGTAACTTGGAATCCTCTTTGAACCTGATCCGCTCCAGACTGCCCAACCTGTTTTCACCTGTCCGGCTCTCACCCTCCCGGACTCTCTTAGCGGCTATTGCAGGCATCTTTTCCATCTATGCGGACAAAATATTTTCCTAAAAAGGAAGCTGCTTACATGCAGTATAACCTTTATCTGAGATATTATATGCCAATAAAGCTTCACTGTCAATTCTTCCAGAACTCACCGAACTCACCTTCCAGAACTCACTTGTTCCAGAACTCACTGCCTTGTCTCCAGGCCAGGAGTTTGCGTTCAAATTTTTGTTCACAGTAATGGCAAAAGCTTTCGAGGATTTCCTGCCGCATTTTTTTGTTCCAGCGCAGTCGATCAATCTTCACGAGATCGGCCTGGTACAACTGGCGCATCAGGGCCAGGCTTCCCGGGTTCAGCGCTCTGACGATCCGGTTGTTTTTACAGGCCGCGCAAAGAAAACCTCCGGCCTCCGCACTCAAATAGACCTGCTCGCCGGAAAGGTCTCCGCCGCATTCGATACAACCCTCCATCGACGGCAGATAACCCTGCAGGTGCATGAGCCTGAGCGCATAAGCGGCTTGAGCCATATACGGGTCAAGATGTTTAAGCAAAAAAAGAAAGCTTAAGGTAAGGGTGAACAGTTCCGGATCAGGCTGTTCCCTGACAGTAGAAATATCCAGCAGCTCGACCATTGCCGACGCGGTGATCGTCCGGTCAAAATCGTCCCAGAGATGGATGAAGTTTTCCCGGGGCTGAGCCTGATTTACCGTATCCAGTGTTTTCCCCCTGTACAGCAAAAAATCGGCATACGTAAAAAGCTGCGTCCCGCCCCTCTGGGTGCTTTTGGGTTTCCGAACCCCCTTGGCCACAGCCTCCAGCTTTCCTTTTTCCCTTGAAAAAAGTGTGATAAGCCTGTCCGACTCACCATACTCCCTGCTGCGGATCACAATCGCATCCGCCTGATAAACCGCCATCTCCCAATATCATCCCCGGTCGTGTCTTTATTCCCTATTATATCTTCAATAGATGCTATCTATTTGGATAGCATTCCTATTTATGTAATTTCTATTGACTAAACAGTTAATACATCTAAGAACTAAATACTACTGGATTATTACGATCCCGGAACTGGTTCCGAGTCTGTCGGCACCTGCTTTGATCAGTTCCAAGGCAAACTCTTTCGTCTTGATTCCGCCGGATGCTTTGACTTTAACAGCAGGGCCTGCCCAGTTTTTCAGATTCTTGACGTCTTCAACTGTTGCGCCACCAAAATAACCGGTCGATGTTTTGATATAGTCTGCTCCGGCTTCCCGGACAATTTCAGCCGCCTTCTGCTTTTCGTCCTCGTTCAAAAGCCCGGTTTCAATAATCATTTTTATTTTTAGACCGCAGCCCTGTGCCGTCTGAACCATCAAATTCATGTCACGCTGCACGGCCTTCCAATCTCCGGACTTGGCTTTGCCGATGCACATCACGGCATCAACTTCCCGCGCACCATGGGCTTTCGCTGCCAGAATCTCCTGCATCTTTATTTCGGTAAATGCAGCTCCAAGCGGAAAACCTATGACCGTGCACGGTATGACACTCGTTCCGTGCAGCAGGCGTGCGGCGGTACAGATATACACGGGATTTACACAAACGGAAGCAAAACCGTGTTTGACAGCCTCATGGCAAAGACCGACGATATCCTTCTCCGTCGCTTCAGATTTCAGAAGCGTATGGTCAATTCTTCCGGCAATATTCATAAGTCCACCTTCCCTTCAGCGTTCTTTTATACTTTCCCGTATCGCTAATATTCTAAGATACCCTATTTTTTTAATAAACCTAATGTACCCCGCGACATTTATTCTTTCAGGTCCTTCAGATTATATCCCAGATCCCTGAGTTGGTTATTCTGGTTGCGCCAGTCCTTCTTGACTTTGACCCAAAGTTCAAGGAAAACCTTGCTGCCCAGCAGCGTTTCAATTTCTTCCCGGGCGAGCCTTCCGACTTCTTTTAAGACATTTCCTTCCTTGCCAATCACAATTCCTTTCTGGGAATCACGCTCGACGAGGATCACAGCCTCTATCTTAATCAGGGATTTTTTCTCTTCCATCTTATCGACCACGACAGCGACCGAGTGCGGAACTTCTTCTCTGGTCAGGTTCATCAGTTTTTCTCTGATCAGCTCTGCAACGACAAACTTCTCCGGCTGGTCAATGACGACATCATCCGGAAAGTACATTGGGCCAGGCAGAAGTGCTTCAAAAATCAGATCCATTAACTTCGTGGTATTCTCGGACTGTAAAGCTGAAATCGGAACGATTTCTTTAAAATCTGCTATTTTGGCAAAGCCGGCTATTTTCTCCAGCAACTGATCCTTGGAAATCAAATCAATTTTATTTAAGGCCAAAATGCACGGAACTCCGCTGTCCTTAATGACCTGAAGCACATATTCATCCCCTGACCCAAACGGTACGGAGGCATCGACGACGCATATCGCAAAATCGACACCCTGCAAAGTGCTTTTGGCGGCCGCGACCATGTATTCACCCAGACGGTGCTTCGGTTTATGAATACCGGGCGTGTCAAAAAAGATGATCTGCCCGCGTTCTTCGGTAAGGATACACCGGATTCTGTTTCTGGTTGCCTGCGGCTTGTCGGATATAATCAGCACTTTCTGACCCAAAAGCGTATTCAGCAAGGTCGATTTCCCGGCATTGGGCCGTCCGATCACCGCAACAAAACCCGATCGAAAACCTTTTTTCTCCTGTTTGTTCAAATGCTTTACCTTCCTTGTATCATAAAGTCTCGTATCATAAAATTGTGTATCCTATCGTTGTATATCCTATAGCTGTATATCATGTGGCCTCTTATCCTAAATGCTTTTTAAAAACTCCGGGCCAAACGAATCAGGGAGAAGATCCTTCAAACGGATTTGCCTGATTTCTCCGCTGCCATTGCTGAGCAAAACAAGGCAGTCCGAGGCGAACTCCCGGATCACCTGCCGGCAGGCACCACATGGGGACGGCATCTCCTTGAGCGGAACTGCGACAGCAACCGCTTTGATCCGCCTTTCCCCCAAACCAATCCCATGGAACACAGCATTGCGTTCCGCACAGACGGTCAGTCCATAAGAGGCATTTTCGACATTGACACCGGAAGTGATCCTTCCAGATTCCCAGAGAACGGCGGCTCCAACCTTGTAGCAAGAGTAAGGGGCATAAGCATCTTCACAAGCCTGATGCGCCTGGCGAATCAGCTCCGCAGCCTGGTTGATGTCCAAAACCTGGTCGTTTATCACCCTTCCCCACCTCGTTTCAAATAAGAACAACGAATTACTATAGGACATGCAGACTTGCTTAAACAGATCTTATAATCAGTCTGGGGGGCACAGTTCCGCTGTGAGCGGAGCACGATGCGGAGCGCGGCTTTTTGCGCCAAGGATGGCGCAACAGCCGAAAAGCGGTATTGTGTCCCACAGACCTACTCTAAAAAACACAAGGCCCGAATATAATGATTCCGATAATCACGGCCTGTATGGCTGCAACCAGTACGGCACCGGAAGCAACATCCTTGCCGAGGCCGGCAAGGGGATGGTACCCGGGTTCAGCCAGATTAATTGCCCTTTCCAATGCGGTATTGAACAATTCCGCCACCAGAACGCTGCCAATGGCATAAATAATAAATAGCCAGTGAATGCCTGAAAGACGAAAGTAAGCGCCGGCCAGAACAACAACCGCAGCGGCAAAAAAATGAAATCTGAGGTGTTTTTCTGTTCTCAGCGAGTAAGCAATCCCTTTCAAAGCCCCTCTGCAGCTGCCGATAAAACCAGCAGGCTTATGGATATCCGGCATTATTCTTCCCCCTTGTCAGCGCAGCAGGCTCAGCTGATCCATAACCTGTTCCTCCAGACGCCTCATGACACTGGAATCCTCCTCACTGCCATGATCGTACCCCAGAAGGTGCAGTGTTCCGTGCACTGCCAGGTAAACAATCTCTCTGGCAAAGGAATGTCCATACGCAATGGCCTGAGAACGGGCTCTTTCGACAGAAATCACGATATCACCGAGAGTCGTATCACAGTAGCTCAAATCATCGTCATCCTCTTCGTACTCCTCAAAATTATCTTCTTCGTATTCGTCAAGATCTTTATCATCTTCTTCGTCGATAATTTCTTCGAGAGAATACTCAAGCCGTTCTTTCTTATCTTTGTCCGACTGAGGATTAAAATAAATCTCCGGCTCCCCTACCCCCTTTTCCCGAAGGGCAAAAGACAGGACGTCCGTAGGGCTGTCAATTCCGCGGTACGTCTTATTCAGGAGATGAATGGATTCATCATTGGTCAGGACAAGTCCGATCTCAGCGTCATCCTGGCCGCCTCCCTCAAGAAGCGCTTTCTGAATGCCCGCACGAAGCAGTTTTGCTATTTTATTTTGTTCATCTTCTGCAACAGAATCCTCTTCCCAACTGATATCTAGTTCCATTTCTCAGAAAAGACCTGCCTTAAAGAGCAAGTCTTTTTCTCCCCCCTATCCGTGAGAATTATTTTTTTCAGACGGCGAACCAGGCTCGCTGTCCTGCTTAGTCGGAGACTCATTCTCTTTTTGCGTTTTGGGTTCCTCCTGTTTCTGACCAGTGCCCGCTTCCTCTGCCACTTTGGTCTTGGCGGACGGCAATTCAGGGTACTCGATCCTGGAATGGAATATTCCGCTTAGAACCTTAACAAAAGCTATAGATATCTTATCCAGATCCTTAAAGGTTAAGTCACATTGGTCAAGCAGGCCCTCATCAAATTTCTCCTTGATAATCTTACGCACCAATCCTTCAATTTTTCCCGGCGAACTGTCCTTCTGGGAACGAACGGCTGCTTCAACATTATCCGCCAGAAGAACCAGCGCCGCCTCTTTAGACTGGGGACGCTGCCCGTCATACCTGAAAGCTTCTTCCGAAATATCTGGATTCTCTTCGAGTGCTTTATGGTAAAAGAACGATGCCGTGCTGTCCCCGTGGTGCTGCGCAATAATATCCTGAATATTGGATGGAAGCTTATGCTTTTGGGCCATTTCTAGTCCGTCTTTGATATGGGAAATGATAATTAGGGAACTAAGCGTCGGGGCAATCTTTTCGTGGGGATTATCCTTGGAAAACTGGTTTTCTATAAAGAAGTACGGTCTTTTCAGCTTGCCGATATCATGATAGAGCGCACCGACTCTGACCAGCACAGGGTCAGCTTTAATTTCCTCAGCGGCAGTTTCAGCCAGATTCCCAACCAGGACGCTGTGATGGTAGGTCCCTGGAGCTTCGATCAATAAGCTTTTCAACAGCGGCGCATTCGGGTTGGATAATTCCAACAGCCTTACAGCCGATGTAATGTTAAAGCCCTGTTCCAGCCAAGGCAAAACACCCATGGTAAGAACAGACGTCAGAAATCCGTTGGCAACGCTCAGCATGCATCCGATCAGCCAATCGGTCGGACTAATCTGAAGGATCAAGGCAACACCGCTTACAAGGGCAATGTTTACCAATGCCACAAACAATCCTGCCCTGGCCAGCTCAGAACGACGGTCCAGTTTAGCAACACCCTGTATGCCGACGATGCCGCTAAGCAAAGAAAATAAGGCTGCCAGCGAACCTGCTGCTCCCATATTCCCTGGATCTGCCATCATCCCGGTGAAAATAGCCAGAATGACGCCTACCAGAACTGCGATCTTAACGCCAAGCAGGAGTGTAACCGTCATCGTAACCCAGGCCGCAGGTATCAGGATAGCCGTCAAAGTGTTTAAATCATTGTCCCCAAGACTGATCGCCATAAAGGCTTTACCCATGGCCAGCGCAACAATCATCAGAAGTCCGATCAGCACCATCCTTTGCCAGTGGGTAAACGTGTCGGGGCTGAACTGGTAGGCGAACAAAATCAAAATAATCATCGAAACCAGGACAATAATTGCAATACCGGAAGCTGGCTTCCATGGAGATTCTACTTTGATCAATCCGTACGCCTGCAGGGCCTGATAAATCTGATCATCAACAATTTCCCCCGGTCCTATAATTTTTTCATTTTCTCGATAGGTCCGGATGGATGGTTTAACGTTAGAAATGGCAATATCCTGCATTTTCTTTGTCGTTTCTTCATCGATGGTCAGTGTCGGTTTGATCACACACTGTTCAATAAATTCATTGATAAGTTCTTTCACAGGTTCAGTTACATTGGATTGATTGATCTGTTCACTCATTCGGTCCTGTAAAAGTGATACTTCTGCCTGAGATCTCGCTCCGGTCTCGGCATCGCTTGCTATCCCAAGGATGACAACTGAACTAGTTCCGGAGGTAGATACAATCTCGTGATCAGACAAATTCAGCAGCGCTTCAAGCGTGCTGTTCGATAATTCGCTATAAGGGACTTTCTTGCGGAGCTCGTCCATTTTTTCTGTAAGACTGTCCTTAGAATCTTTCTGATCCGCCAGAATCTCAAATGTCCGATCTAAATCTTTTGACAAGTTGGAAATTTGATCGTCATCGGCCATATAAACAGGTCCGACTGCATTTGCCGCTGCTTCCTGTTCTTCCTGGAACTTGGCGAGATCAGTCACTTTCTTTTCATAAGGTGCCGTGATCAATTCCGGACTGGGCTCACCGGATTCAATATTTAATTTGGATTGAAAAAGATCCGAGGCCAATATCGCGGTTAAAAGAATAAAGAACAGCACAAATAATGCTATCTGGTATTTTGTCATAGCATTCTTGGTCTTTTTAGGCAAAAGCATTGTTTTCAATTTTTTATTCAAGTCCCATCAATCCTTACCGGACTGCTTGTCCTCTTTTTTATCTTGCGCATCGTAAGCGTGAATAATGCTTTGTACAAGCGGGTTACGTACAATATCGTCCAAAGTAAAGTAATGGAAGGAAATATCTCCGATACCTTTCAGGATATGTTGTACTTCAATCAGCCCTGAATAATTACCGCGGGGAAGGTCAACTTGGGTAATGTCGCCGGTAACCACTGCTTTGGAGGCAAACCCGAGCCTGGTCAGAAACATTTTCATTTGCTCCGGGGATGTATTTTGGGCCTCATCCAGAATAATAAATGAATCGTCTAGCGTACGCCCGCGCATATAGGCCAACGGAGCAATCTCAATCGTGCCTTTCTCAATATACCGTGCGGTCGTTTCCGGTCCAAGAAGATCATAGAGCGCATCATAGAGCGGCCTGAGGTACGGATTGACCTTCTCCTGCAAATCCCCGGGCAAAAAACCGAGTTTTTCTCCGGCTTCCACCGCAGGCCGGGTGAGAACAATCCTGTTCACTTCTTTGGCCCTCAGCGCCTTGACCGCCATGACCACCGCCAGATAGGTCTTTCCTGTCCCGGCGGGTCCGATGCCAAAGACGAGTGAATCCTTGGCAATGGCTTTAACATACTTGGCCTGTCCGAGCGTCTTGGGTTTGATCGGGCGCCCCCTTTGCGTCGTCGCGATGATATGGGTGAGGTTTTGAGCCATATCCTTCACGCTGCCCTCTTCCACCTGAGAAACAACATAAGTTACATCAGCCAGGGTCAGTGTATTGCCTTTCCGAATTAAGTCCAGAAGCTGTCTGAGGACTGCTTCGGCAAGCTTGACCTGTTGTTCTTCACCTGAAATCGTCATCTCTTCACTACGAAAAACAATCTGACAGCCGAGACGCTCTTCCAAAAATCTTAAGTTGACGTCCTCGAGACCGAACAGGTTTAATGCTTCTTCTTTATCTTTTAGGTTGAGTTTTGATTCATTACGCAAATGTGAGTTCCTCCAAATGCAAAGATATTTGCTTATTTTTTATATACCGCGATATCTTCAAAGGTCTCAACTTCAACCCTGACATGTTCCGTTCCTTTTTGGGATGAAAGGATCCGGACTTTATCGTGCAGTACTTTGACCCCTGAAGGCAGTTTTTGTTTCAATTCCTCCCTGGCCAGGGTCTCGGCAAGCTTCTTTGCTTCTGCTGCTGTACGGCTTACATGTGTTTTTTGAGTTTCTTCATAATGTACTTTTAACAATTCGACAGGAAAACGCCAATTCCTCCAACCGGGCAATGCATATGTGCAGGTTTCTTGGATCGAATCTGAATAGGGGCTGTCCTGATTCATTATCATTATTACACGATTATTTATTTTTATTCCCCAGCCATTGGTCCTATTTGCTGTCTTTTCCGTCCTATCTTCTTCCATGGGAATAATCTTGTCCGCGCTGTACCAGACCCTTGCCCGGACAAAGCCTTTGGCTGCCGGCGCATCGGTCGCGTTTTGTTTAGCTCTGTTCTGACCAGATACGTCAAAGCTGTATTCCATCATTCCTCCTGCAGCCTTGATCAAAACCTGTCCGGCGGTAACCAGCTGTCCTTCAGCAATTAGCGCCTGCCCCTGAATGACGATCACATCTTCCACATAGCCTGTTTTGGCTGCCAGAAGATCTCCCTGGAATAAAACGG
>Ga0074193_1001549_pt1 | contig 26904 bp, 28 predicted proteins | sample EPASupsiteHSE605_FD_64523 | JGI IMG/M metagenome (GOLD analysis project Ga0074193, IMG submission 64523) | Bioremediated contaminated groundwater from EPA Superfund site, New Mexico - Sample HSE6-05 | ecosystem: Environmental > Aquatic > Deep subsurface > Groundwater > Contaminated ... | reverse complement strand
TTCTATCTGGTAAAAGGTATCCTTTACATCGCTTTGTGGCAGGGACTTATCGTGCTGGAGAGAAGAGGCAAAGAAAAGCTTGCGAAGAGAAAGAAGCTTTCAGGAAAGGCGTCAGAAACATTCTGAATTTAATTTAGCAATAGAGAGGAGTCGGATAAATATGACAGCTTTAAAAATTGATGAATATGGTCAAATACTTCTCCCCTTAGAAGTAGGCAAACAACTTGATTTACAGAATAACGACTGGCTTAAGGTAAATATTCAAAATAATCAGATAGTAATGACCCCTTTGAGAGAACCAGATGCAGATTTGGTTGAGGAACTTATAGATCAAGGAATATTTTATTAAAGGAAAGGAGGATGAGAAGTATGGCTGCAACAACCAACGTAACCATGACAGTCTATCAAAATGGTCAAATACTGATTCCGATTGAACTTAACAACAAGCTTTTTTTACAGAATAATGACTGGCTCCAAGTTAAAGTAACAGCGGATTACATGGTGCTGATTCCATCAAGAGTAGTAGAAGCAGAAATAATCGAAGAACTTATTCATGAAGGTGTATTAATAAACGCCGAATAAACAGTGGGGGATTTACTTTCAATCACTATCTTGTATTTTGAGATGGGAACTATCAGCTATCTAATCGTTCCCATCTCTCATATATATAGTGCCAGGAAGAACTAAACAATCCCGCAATTTTTAGAAGAGAGGAGGACTAGAAAAGTGGAAATGAAGTTGACTCCGAAATCAGAAATAGATTCAAGAATTGCCAAGCTTCAAGAAAGGCTGACTAACCAAGCACTGGATGCAACGATTGTTCTCCTCAACAGTGATATGTTTTATTTTACCGGTACGGTGCAGACCTCATATTTGTATGTTCCAGCGAGTGGGGAGCCGGTGCTAATGATCAAGAAAAGCTTAAGGCGCGGCAAGGATGAGTCGCCTCTAACCAATATTGTTCCTATCAATAGTCCCAAGGAGATTCCCGGGATCCTCGCTCAGTTCAACTACACCTGTTTTAACAAAATAGGATTGGAATTAGACGTACTGCCCATGAATCTTTATAAAATGTATCAAAAAGTCTTTCCAAATACTGAGTTTAGTGATATCTCGCCTGCAATCAGAGAGATCAGGGCCATTAAGTCACCATATGAAATAGACCTTCTGCGAGATGCTTTAGCTGTTATAGACAAAGCTCATCTGGCTGTACCGTTTTTCTTGCGTGAAGGAATGTTAGAGATTGAACTGGCAGCTCTGTTTGAAGCTGAGATGCGTAAACGGGGGTATTCGGGCTGCTGCAAAATGAGGGCATTTAATCAGGACTTCTTCTATGGAACCACATGCACAGGAAGCAACGGGGTCATTCCCTGCTATTTCGACGGGCCGGTCGGAGGCTCCGGTGTTGCTGCCACCCATCCCCATGGTGCCGGATGGAAAAAAGTCAAGCGCAACGAAGTTATTTTCATTGACTATACCTGTGTAGTTCACGGTTATACGGGTGACCAAACCAGAATATTCGCGATAGGGGAACTTACACCCCGGATGGTTAAAGCTTTTGAAGATGCTCAGTTTATTAATTCAGAACTTATCAAGTGTATCAAATCAGGTACTCCGGCAGAAGAACCCTATATTCTAGCCGTTAAATTGGCGGAGGAAATGGGCTATAAAGATAATTTTATGGGCTATAAGGAAGATAAGGTTAAATTTGTCGGGCATGGGATAGGTTTAGAGTTGGACGAGTTCCCTATATTAGCGAAGGGAGTGAAGACTCCTATCATGCCGGGGATGACCTTTGCCCTCGAACCTAAATTTGTATTTCCTGAGGGTGCCATCGGCACAGAAAACAGTTTTGTTATGACTGAGAATGGCCCTGAGTACCTGAGCATTACACCTGAGGTTATAACCTACGTAGAATATGAATAAAAATTGGGTTAAACTGGCTAGCGCGCAGTCAGTTATCCTAAATAAAAAAATAATTATTGAATTACACAATTTATGGACATAAATTTTATATTTACCCATATTTCATATATTAGGTAAGTCTTTTAGTGATGGAATCTGCATTCCATGGAAGCATGCTCATATTTCCTGAATTTATACCTATATGAGGTCTATCAAGAAAGGGGGAGGGGTTAACGGCTGTGGGGCAAAAATCAAACCTTGAAACATAATTTAAAGAGAAAAAGAGAAAAAGGAGGAGGAGAATAAATGGCACCAAAAATAATTAGTCTGCAAGAAGCTGTTGGCCTGATTAGCGACGGCGATTGCTTGGCATTTAGTGGTTTCACTATCTGGCGGCGTCCAGTTGCAATGTGCTACGAAATACTTCGTCAGGGCAAGAAAGATTTGCATTTGTTCGAAGTACAGGGAGGATTCCATAGTGAAGTGCTCGTTGGAGGAGGAGCAGTCAAACTGTGGGAAGGAAGTTGGATGGGTCAGGAAATACTGGGTAAAACGGGGGTCAATCTGTCCAGAAAACAAGCTGGCAGAGAGGTAATTGTTGACGACTACAGCCACGGTCATGCAGTAGGACGCATTCAGGCTGGTGCCATCAACGTACCGTTCTTCCCTACTGCTCTGTCTATGGGTACTGATATTCTAAATCCAGCTTATGATGGATTCGCAAATGCCGGCCTGCGTGACGGCAGCCATCCCAAAATTGCCAAAGAAAAATATACAGCCATAGAAGATCCCTTCTATGATATGGGCGAATTGCTGCTCATGCCTGCGATTAATCCTAACTGGGGATTGGTATATGCTCCAATGGTGGGCAGCGAAGGAACTGTGCGGGTACTTGCCCAGGGATATAATGATCAGGACGTAATCAAAGCATGTGACAAGGTCATAGTAATTTGTGAGGAAATTGTACCTGATGAATTCCTGCGGCGTGAACCAACTCAGAATCTTGCCACCGGATATGAAATTGACTACATTGTCGTATGCCCATGGGCAGCACATCCCACCGGCTCCCAGTACTACTATGATACTGATGCTGATTTTCTCAGGAGTTTCAATGCAAGTACCAAGAGTCAGGAAGGTTTCGATAAATTTGCTGAGGAATATATCTTCGGTGTAAAAGACCACTATGAATACCTGGAAAAATTGGGAGTTAAGCGTCTGGAGACACTGAGAGCCAGCCAGGCTACAGGTTATTCCAGCCGGGTGAAAAGGGGGACGAGATAAATGGCTGCAAGCAATGAATACGCAAAAGTAGGCGAATATAAAGGTATCGATCTGCTGGCAGCTGCAGCTGCCAGAGAAGTTTGCGATGGGGACGTTGTCTTTGCAGGTACCGGGCTTCCTATGTTAGCTATAGGCCTGGCTCAGAATGAGCATGCCCCCAACGCCGCATGTATTTACGAGGCAGGCAGTATTGATGGCAGGCCTATAGATATACCAACTTCCGTTGGTGATGCCCGGTGCGCTTACCAGGCGGCCAAAGCCGGTGGCCTCTATGAGGCATTTTATGGTCAATTGCATTCAGGTTATGTAGATCTGGGCTTCCTGGGCGGAGCTGAAATAGATAAGTATGGCAGTCTTAACACCACTTATGTCGGCACTCCTCTAGACCCCAAAGTGAGATTTACCGGCAGCGGCGGCAACGCTGATATCCTCTCCTTTGCCAAGAGGACTGTATTAATAATGGTACAGGAAAAACGCCGTTTCACAGATGAACTGGAGTATGTAACATCCCCGGGTTGGAGAGTTAGGAAATGGCCCAGTGGCGAATATGTATCCAAGCAGCAGCTCTATGGGAAGTATTTCTATGGCGGCCCATCTGCTTGCATCACTAATATGGCTGTATTCAGATTTGATGAGACTGGTTTGATGTATTTGGATACTGTGCATCCTGGTTACAGTGCGGAAGAAGTCAAAAATAATGTTGACTTTGATCTGAATATTTCCCGGTGCAGCGGAGAGACCAAACCCCCTACCTATAGGCAATTGGAGATACTCTACAAAGTAGTTGATCCAGAAGGAATATTCCTTCCCTAATTATTAAAGCATGCAACACAACCGTCCCAAACTGTTTAAAGGGGCCTCTCTTATAGCGAGGCCCCCCTTTTTTGTTTAGAAGGCAGAAAAACATGGAGACGGCTCTTTCACCTTTTCCAGAGCCGTCCCCGTGTTTTGTCCGTTCACAGCAATCACCGTCTATCATTTAGGGTCACTTCAAACCAAACCTGTTAAGAGCGGTTCCCCAGCCATTCCGAAATCAGCGGCCACACTTGTTTTTTGGCCAGGTCACCGAAAACCAGGCCCCCATGGCCAATGGGATATTCATAATAAGCTTTGTCCTCAGACGGGAGGAGATTTATTAAAGCCTTGGACTGTTCGGGCAGAACTATATGATCACTGGTTCCACCGAGCACCAGTACCGGTGACTGGATATTGCTCAAATTTACGCGGTGCCCCCTGAGAATAACTTCATTCTTTATCAGTTTATTTTCTTGGTAAAACTCCTTTATCCACTGTCTATAGAAGCCTCCAGGGAAATCCTTATTATCATTTACCCATTTATTAAGAACCCTCCAGGAATGAACCGGCATGCCTTGGTCGAGCATTTTCCATAAACGGGTATATGTTCCGCAAAAATTGTTAACCGGGTTGAACATTTTAACCCCAAAATCAACAAATGATGATGGTACCAGCTTGAAAGTATCAACTATTTTATCAACATCAAAATTTGGATTCTTAAGCCAAACGCTCGCAACTCCGGCATCCTCAAAATCAAAGGGTGCAGCTAAAAAAATCATGTTTTTAATACGCGGCATTGGAAATAACGAAGCATACATACTCGCCATGGTGCCGCCCATGCAATAGCCTAATATACTTAATTCATCCGTTCGTGAAAACTGGCATACCTTACGGGCAGCATGAGCAATGTAATCAAATACGAGATCCGCAATAGTCAAATCTCGATCTTCCCAGGCCCATTTACCCCATTCCAGCATATAAACATCAAAACCATCATCAACCAGGTGTTCTATCAAGCTCATTCCCGGCGTTAGATCTAGAATGTAGGCTTCATTTATCAATGCATAAAGGAATAGTATTGGTGTTCGATGCTTATGGCCTGTTTTTTCAGATATATATCGATACAGTTTGGCTTTGTTTTTTCTCCATACTACATCCTTCGGTGTCATTCCGGTCTGTGGATCAGGATCAAAGGTTAATATTTCGGCCCACTTCTTGGTATTGTCAAGTAAACGGTCGTAACTTCCCTGCAGTTTTTCACCTACTTCTGCAGCAGAACCGCTGAAAAATAATGGATCTTTCATTCTTTTTGCTCCTCATCCTTTTGTTAAACTACAACATGTTTGCCAGGCGGGATAACTATTGCTTCACCGTCCAGTAAAATTTCATCATTTTGATTAAAACATATAGTTTTGAGTTTTACCCGTCCTCTTGGCAGCAAACCTATTACTTCGGTCTGAGCCCTAATAGTATCGTTGAAAAAGCAAGGCCTTAAAAATTTTATATCCTGGCTTTCATAAATAGTACCGGCACCTGGCATACGGTTGCCTACAACGGTCGAAATAAGGCCTATCAGCAGCATTCCATGAACTACCCGTGTTTTAAAATGCCCTTGTTGAGCTCTTTTTTCATTAACATGCAGCCAGCTGAAATCTCCGGTAATTCCGGCATACATATATACATCCGTTTCAGTAATAGTTTTTTCGATATATCCCATATCACCAACTTGTAATTCACTATATATATTTTCAATCAATAGAATCGCGCCTTTCATCGGTATTTGCATTTCCTGATACATTTTTAGGTTTAGATTTCTTTTTGCTGATAGTATCAGTGACAACATTTATTTTTTCTGGGGTTAGGTTTTGAAGGGTCTTACTGATCTCATCTAATTTATAACTTAAACTAGAGATGTCTTGCTTGAGCAAGTTATTCTCATTTTTTAGAGACTGTTGAAAATTTACCAGCTTCACAAGACTGTTGGCCATACTATTTAAGTTGTCACTAAATTGCATATCAAGATTATCAAGCTTATCTTCCAAAGCAATTATCAGCTCGGCAATTCTTGCAATATCCTTTTTGGACGCAATTGGATTAATTTCAAAATATTTATCAAGACTCTGGGTAGAAAGTTTATGACTGGAAAGATACTGATCCTTTATTTGACCTAGCAGGTCGACAAATGTATTTGAGGTTACAAATTCTTTGCCAACATTGGCATAAGCTGCTTCGGTTTTAAAATAGATTTTCTTCCACAGTTCTATAATATCGGGAAATTGGATTATATCTTCCTGATCACTGGTTTTATTTTTTATATTATCCGGCATTTATTAGATTAGCTCCCTTCTCAAAGCTGCGAGAGTATAATACATTTCGATTATGGCTTTAGAGGCATAACCATCAGGCCGTGACAACAGAAATCATTACTCCTGCCATCGGCCTGACAGCTTGCTGGCGAAGATCTCTAGAGGTTTTGTACTTTCTTGGATAGCTCATCAACCTTTTTGGAGAGGTCATCAATATAACTAAATGTAGGAATATCCAAATTTCCAAAAGCACCAACTACTGATTCTTGAATCATTTTCTGAATTTGCTGTTGATTATTCTTAGCTTGATTTACGAGCTCTTCCATTAACTTAGTGCCTTCATCTCTGGCTAACTTTTTCTGATCCAGATACTTCCTAAGTAAATTTTCTACCTGTTCTTGATTCCAGGCCAAACTTCCCAGAGTTACTAAAGAGATCTCCCAAAGTTTTTCTGTAGAACTTTCCGCAGTTGAGAACAAGTTTACTAGGTTCTCCTTTGTGTTCAAATCCTTCACTCCTTTCCAAAATAGGCAGATCTGGAAAGTAAACTATTGTTTATTTAGCCAAACCGCACGATTCTATATATATTCACTAGTCGACTATATATGTGCATATTTTGCATGATAAAAAATTCACTTGAGACTTATTATTTAAATCAGGGGTGTAAAGACTCTGCTTGCCGAAATGGACAAATCATAATATTATCTAAGGAGTGCATCCACAATGAGCGCTTGCGAAATGTCATATTAAGACATTAAAAGCTTTTTGTGGTTATTATTTTCGAAAGGATCAATACGTGCATCATTTACATCATCTAAGTTACATCAGCGACTATATCAGATCATTTGGGTATTTCGCTCCGACTGTTGCCATAATTCTTTTTGTGATTCAAGCTGCAGTTCCCATCTTCCCTTATGCGGTTTTAGTGGCAGCATCTGTCATATTGTTTGGAGCAAAGATAGGTTTCCTGCTTTCCATGCTGGGTGCAATGCTGGGGTCAATCTTATGCTACTGGGCATGCCAAAAATTGGGAGCCGAGTGGTTTAACCGTGCAATCCTGGGCCGGTGGGGCTATGACACCAGTAAAATTGATACTAGTATTGCTTTTTGGGGTATAGTGTTAGCCCACTTGGTTCCGGTTTTCCCAAGTGCGGTGATAACCGCGGCCGCTGCCCTGGGCCAGGTTTCCTTTTGGAGTTTCGTAGTTTCATCATGCCTGGGACTCATGCCAGCCACACTTGCGTACACAGGGTTGGGGTTGTTTCTATTTCATATGCAGGATATCAGGAAAGTCTTACTTAGCCTGGCTGTAATCTTGGTTATCTTTTTTTTATGCAAAGGTGTGGTAAAAAGGAAAATATCCAAGGAGAAACCGTACGATATTGATATAAAGTAAATATCATTAAGGTTTGACTTTATGAATGTAATGGCCCCAAAATACATAGAATGAGAATAGATCTGCATATCTTTTGCCGGCATTGAATAAGGTTTGCAGATTAAAGGAGGTCTAACCGGCATGGAACTTGAACAATGTCTTAACTTCGTACTTACCAAAGCACAGCATAACATACATCAACTGTTCAAAGCAGAGCTTGCGCCGCATGGGGTTACTCCCGGTCAATATGCAGTATTGCGATGCCTTTGGGATGAAAATGGGCAAACTGCCAGGAAACTGGCTGACCGCCTATCTTTAGATGGCTCTACCATTACTGGCATCCTGGATCGTATGGAACAAAGGGGTTTGATTGAAAAGCTTGCTGACCCTAAAGATAGACGTGCCCTGCAGGTGATGTTGACGGAAAATGGCAGAAAGCTGAAAAAACCTCTATCCCAGGCAATTATAAATGCCAACCAGAAAGCACTGCTCAGCCTGGACGAAAAACAAGCTAATGCCTTAAAACAGATGCTGCAGGATATTGGAACGGCAGAATCATAAAAAAATACTTGGCATGCAAATAAATTGTTGACAAGCTAAATCCTTCCCCTTAAACTTCAAGTAAAGGCAGATTAATTGCTGAAAAAATTACCCCATATTCAGGGATACACTACCAAAAAGAAGGTGAAAGGAAGGAGAGGTGTAACGATGCTCCGCATAATTACTTGTTTTAAATGGGTCATCGATCAAGCGGATATAAAAACAGCTCCCGGTTCCCGAGAGCTGATATTGGACCGGGCAGCTTATAGGATTAGTGACTATGACCGTTTTGCCATTGAAGAAGCTGTAAACTTGCAGGAAAAATACACTGGCAGCATAGCGGCTATAACTGTAGGTCCCCCTGCAGCCCGGAAAAGCTTAAAAGATGTCCTATCCCGCGGTCCGGAAAAAGCTTACTTCGTCAATGATTCCTCATTTGAAAACCTCGAACCATCGCAAACTGCTTCTATTCTCGCTACAGCTATCAGCTCTCAGATGGAATACGACTTAATTATCTGCGGTGAAGGCTCCGGTGATCTTTATGCACAGCAAGTCGGGCCGCGCCTGGCAGAAGTTTTAGATATTCCTTGTATCACCTGTGTCAGCAAGCTTACCATCGACGGTCAGCAGATTATTGCCGAACGTAAATTGGAAGATGGTGTTGAAGTAGCGGCTTTGCCTATGCCTGCTGTAGTTACTGTGTTACCTGAGATAAATATACCCCGGATTCCCGGACTAAAAGATACTCTGGCAGCCTCAAAGAAACCTGTGGTTGATATCAGTGCCGCAGACCTGGGGCGAAATTTCGCACCCTGTTTACAGACCATCAGCATTATGGCCAGCTCTTTGGACAGAAATGGTGTGAAATTTAGCTCTGATCCGGAAGATATCAGTAAATTTGTGGATGCTATACTAAAGACCGGAATGATCGGTTAAAGGGAGTGATATGAATGGCGGGAGTTTGGATTTTAGCTGAAAATTATACTCAAACACTGGAGCTCTTAAATGCAGCGGCTGATCTGGCAGAAAAAATGAACACGAAAGTTGCTGCTTTTCTCTGGGATGAACCACATTTAGCCCAGGAATATATTGCACATGGAGCCGATGAGGTTCTGGTTTTACCTCCGCTGGCAAATGATCAGCCCCTGGAGTCATACATTCCAATCATAGTTCAGGAGGTACAGCAGGAAGATCCCGATATATTTTTGGTGGCAGCCACATCGCGTTTAAAAGAAATGGCGGCACGCATTGCGGCTCGCTTAAATACAGGATTATGCAGCGGGTGTACCGCATTAAAATTAAATGAAAACCAAAAAACACTAGTTATGGAGCGGTTGGTTTTTGGAGGTGCAGCAGTGCAGACTGTGACCTGTTTAGCACGTCCCCAGATGGCCACCATAGCTCCCCGCACCTTTACAGCGGCTGCCCCGAAAGGCGACAGAACCGGCCAGGTAAGGGAATTGGCAGCTCCACCATCCGGGCTGGTGAAAATAATTGAACGAAAACCAAAGTCTAAACAATCCGGCGATATAACTGAAGCCAAAGTATTGGTCTGTGTGGGGCGCGGCATTGAAAAAGAGGATGATATGGCCCTGGCACGTAATCTAGCTGAAGCCACGGGGGGAGTACTTGCCTGTACCCGGCCTATTGCTGAGGAACTGCACTGGCTTCCCGAAGAAACCTATATTGGTTTATCAGGGCAAAAAGTGAAGCCCGATATTTACATTGGAATAGGTATCTCCGGGCAGATTCAGCATGTTACAGGAATCCGTGATTCTCGGGTTATTTGCGCTATTAATCGAGATGAAAATGCTGAAATATTTAAAATCTGTGACTATGGTATAGTTGGAGATCTATATACCGTACTGCCTGAACTTACCCGGCAGCTCAAAAAGGCTATTAATAAATAGATCGGGGTGTTGTTATGGCGGAAGATAAATTTACAGCTATTATAGTCGGGGCGGGCCCAGCCGGCAGCACTGCAGCCTACATGCTGGCTCAGGAAGGGCTGGATGTACTCCTGATTGAGCGGGGAGAAACACCCGGAAGCAAGAATATGTTTGGCGGCCGCATGTATAGTAACGCCCTGAATAGTATTATACCGGGCTTTTGGGAAGAGGCGCCCTTGCAAAGGCCGGTAGTTAAAGAAATTGTAAGCTTTATGAGCGGAAGCCGAAGTGTATCTATGACCTGTCAGGATCCAGAATGGCTAAAGCCTCCCTGCCACTCCTATACTATACTGCGTGCCGAATTTGATGCGTGGCTGGCCAACAAAGCTGAGGAAGCCGGAGCAATATTAGCCTGCGGCATTAGGGTTGATGATGTCCTAATAGAAAATGGGCGAGTGATTGGAGTTCGGGCCGGTGAAGATGAAATTCATGCGGATGTAGTTATTGCAGCCGATGGTGCTAACTCATTGCTAACCGAGAAGGCCGGCCTACGCAAAGCCTTATTGCCGGGCCAGGTTGGTACCGGAGTCAAACAGCTCATTGAGCTCCCGGCAGATACGATCAGCCAGCGTTTTCAACTGGAGGAGAATCAAGGTGCTGCCGGTCTTTTTGTAGGAACCTGCAGTGCAGGAATGCAGGGCGGCGGGTTCATATATACTAATTTGAACAGTATTTCCCTGGGCCTGGTGGTAAACGCTGCCGAACTGCAGAGGAATCAAATCAAGATTAGCGAACTACTGGAAGAATTTAAATCACAGCCCCAGATTGCTCCTTTAATTGCTGAGGGAGAGGTGGTTGAGTATTCCGCCCATCTGGTTCCAGAGGCCGGAATGAACATGCGGCCGGAGCTTTTTGGAGAAGGAATATTGGTGGCTGGAGATGCTGCTGGATTTGTAATAAACCTTGGCTATTTAGTACGGGGAATGGATCTGGCTATTGCCTCCGGTGCTGCAGCCGCTAAGACTATATTGGAAGCTCACAAGAATAATGATTTTACTCGCCAGAGCATGAGCCGTTATTTGGAATTCCTAAAGAAAAACGGGGTCTGGAATAGCATGGAGAATTATCGTCATACCCCCGAGTTCCTGGATACCCGTCGTTTATATGAAGCCTATCCGCAATTCGTCACCAACCTGGCTTCGGATGTATTTACCATCGATGATGGAAAGTCAGAACATCTAATAGGCAAGATGATGCGGGCGATAAAATCCAGTAGAATTAACTGGTCTAAACTGGCCGGAGATGCCTTTAAAGGAGGGCGGGCACTATGAAGAAGTTAAACCTCCAAGAATTGCTTGCCAAGAATAAATTTCTGGTTGATGATGAAGAAAATCATATAACCCTGAATAAAGAGATTTGTACTCAGTGTGAAGCTAAACCCTGTATATTTGCCTGTCCCGCTGGTGTTTATTCCCTTAAAGACGGAGAGATAAAGTTTGATAAGGCGGGGTGTCTGGAATGTGGAACATGCAGAGTGATCTGCTCCCATCCAGGGGCAATCGACTGGCAGTATCCGCGCGGCACTTTCGGTGTAATCTACCGATACGGATAATGTTAAAATAATGGTGCCAGGCACCGCAATTAATAACATTTGCACAAACAAACAAGCCAATCAAGGGGACGGTTCTCCTGATCGGCCTGGCTTGCCAGGCCGATCAGGAGAACCGTCCCCTTGATTGGCTATTAAAGCAGGAGTAGAGTAATATATGGCGAAATAACACCATGGAGGAGGTGCCAGGTTTGAGTTATAGCAAAAAGGTGCGTCATTTAATGCGTTATCGGAAGATTGTGCGGGTTTTTATGAAACATGGCCTGGGTTACCTCATAAACCTGATGGGTCTAGACCTGCTTTTGCCCCGGCAGAACCGACTGGAGGTAAAAGACAGCAGGCGGGAACCTGACCGTATTCTAGCAGATAGGCTATGTCGAGCTCTAACAGAACTTGGACCAACGTTTATAAAGCTGGGGCAAATATTCAGTACCCGGCCAGACATATTCGCACCCGCCTATATAGAAGAACTTGAAAACTTACAGGACAAGGTGCAGCCTTTTTCTTACCAGGAAGTGGTGGAACAATTAGTAAAAGAGATTGGCCATCCCGATGAGATATTCGCCGAATTTAATCCCCAACCCCTGGCCGCAGCATCGATAGGCCAGGTTCATGCAGGCAGGCTGAAAAGCGGAGAAAAGGTCATTGTTAAGATCCAACGTCCTAATATAGAGCGAATGGTAGAAAATGACCTGGAAATCCTGATCGAACTCGCCCAGCTATCTGAAAAGAGATCTGTTGAAGCACAGCGGCTGGGATTGAAGGCGATGTTGGAAGAATATGCCCGGCTTTTGCTGCGTGAATTGGACTATGATCGAGAGGCCCGAAATACCGATCGGGTATATCAGAACTTTGCCGACGATGAACGAGTGTTGATACCGAGGGTATACTGGAAATATACTACCCGTCGAATACTGACCCAAGACTATATTGAAGGAGTTAAACTAAGCGACCTGGAAGAGATTAAGGCACGTGGCTGGGACCGTAGCAAGACATCCCGGTTGGGAACGGAAGCCTTTTTATCCCAAATAGTGTTGCATGGCTTTTTTCAAGCCGACCCTCACCCCGGGAATATTCTGGTGGTGGACGAAGATCATATAGCTTTTATTGACTTCGGAGAAGTCAGTGCCCTGAGTGAGAGAAGGCTCAACAACCTGGGTGAACTGCTTTTGAGTATTGACAGCAAAGATATGGACAAGGCTGTGGCCACTCTGGAGGAAATGGGGATTATAAACGATTACCTGGAAATGGAAGCTTTCCAGGAGGATTTTGCCGATCTGGTGGAACTGATCTCAGCATCTCGGATTGGTAATCTGGACATGAATCGGATCCGCAAGGATCTCCTGGATATTGCTTATCGTTATCAATTGAAAATGCCATCCTATCTAACCTCATTAATAAAAGCATTAATTATAGTGGAAGGCGTAGGCAAGAAGCTGGATCCAACCTTTAACTTTTTAGAAGTAGCCAGACCTATGGCTCAGAAAGTGATCAAGGAAAGGATGAAACCTGCGAATATCTACGGGTATTTGCGCCGCAAATATTATTCTGACCTGCGACCCTTGACGTCTATACCCGCTAATTTTAATAAACTGCTCAAGACTACTGACCAGGGTAAGCTCAATATGAACATACAGATTAGCTTCAGCAGCACGGCTAAAAAAAGCATAACCAAACTTGTTAATCGTGTAAGTGCAAGTCTTATCATTGCTGGGGGACTGGTCAGTTCAGCCCTTATTATACAGTCCAGTCATACCGAAGTAATAACCAGCCATGCTACTATTGGTACCATGGGATTTGCTATATCCCTCTTAGCCTTGATTGTATTTATTATTTCCTTCTTCCGCTCTTAATAATTACGGTGCCCGACATTACAAATTTACATGTAACATCCCTCCCTTCATAAATTATCGGGGGTGCTTCTCAAATGTAAAAGTTCACAATCTAAGTACAATCAAGGTGTTCTACATATGAAAAATTATGGTATATTTGTATTATTGGTTTGTTAGTTGCAAAGATTTAACAAACAATAAATGCAATAAATAGTACTTTGGACAAAATGACACGGTGTTTTACTGGATAGCCATTCTAAAGGCATAGTGGGGGTGGGCAGGATCAGCGAGTTGCGTTTAAAGTTGAAAGATCTTCAGCTATTTAAAGAGTTATCGGATGGCGCATTGGATGAAATAATATCATTCAGCCGAATGGAAGTTTACGAAAAAGGCCAGATTATTTTGGCCCAGGATGAACCTCCTGGGAACTTCTATGTTTTGTGCAGCGGCAGCACGGAGGTAGTCCTCCAAAATGAAGTCCAGCAGATGGTTATACTTGCACACCTTTATCCCAATGAGCATTTCGGTGAAATGTCAATACTAACTGGTGCGCCCACCTCAGCAGCCATTATTGCCGCCGAGAAATGCCAGGTTCTAGTCGTGCCACAACAATCGTTTAATCGGATGATGCTACTGGTGCCTAAAATAAATGATGAGATTATACGGACCCTGTCTTTGCGGCTTAAACAGGTAAACCTGGGGGCTTTAGATGCACACAGCAAGGAAATAGCCTGGTCGGACATGTTGAGTGACAAAGGCGGTAAATACGGGAAGATCGTAGGAAAAAGCCGGGAAATCAAGGAAATTCGGACCAAGGTGCCTAAATGGGCCTCGACCCCGGGTATTCCCCTTTATGTAGTAGGGGAAAAAGGTACCGGCAGAGAGCTAGTTGCCCACTCTATTCATGGTGCCAGCGACCGGAAAGGTAATCCCTTTATCGTTGTGGAGTGCGGGGACTTAATTGTTGACGAAATAGAAGCTAAGCTCTTTGGCCGTTTTGGCTATCTAGAACTGGCGAGCGGAGGAACTCTTTTATTAAAGGATGTAGATATACTTAATTCTGAAACTCTTAATCGCTTGAATGAGTTTATGAACAGCCGTTCGGCTGATATCATGCTAATTATGACTTCCCGGGAAGATCTACGAGAGAAGTCATTGTTAGAGAGTGTAAATTCCGCAATTATAAATACACTATTTTCTCAGACCTTACTCATACCTCCTTTGAGAAACAGAAAAAAAGATCTGCCGGAATTGATTAGCTTTATGCTGGAGAAGCTGGCACTTAAATACCATGTACCTGTCCCAGAGATAAACACCGAGGCAGTAGAAAAATTAATTTCTTATGATTATTATTACGGAAATGTGACCGAATTGGAAGAAGTCCTGGATCGAGCATTTTTGCTGGCGGGTAATGGCAATATATCTGCGGACGAAATATTCCTGGGCAAAATACATACAAAAAGCGGATCTGGGGTTAATCTGCTGCGTTTACAGCCTGTTATGAATGCAATTCAAAAACGTATTTATCCGGAGGTTTTTCAATTAGGTGTTGCCGGAATATTTTCCTATATTATATTGACCTGCTTATTACGAATTACGACCTTCGGACTGCCAGCGGAATCCCTGGTATGGTCCATATGGTGGCCCAGCCTTGTTTTACTAACAGCCCTCGGTGGCCGCCTGTTCTGTTCAGTATGCCCGATTTCCTGTATTGCCACCTCTATACAGAAAAAATATCATTATTCCAAACCAGTTCCTACGTTTCTCAAGAAATATGATTACTTGATTGTGACCTTTCTGTTCCTGCTGGTATTTTGGGTTGAGGAAGTCAGCAATATGCGCAGTTCTCCTCGGGCAACGGGTCTCTTGTTGTTGACAATATTGTCTGGGGCAGTGATAGCTGCTGTTCTTTTCCAACGCCAGACCTGGTGCCGACACATTTGTCCACTGGGAGGAATGATTGGGATATGTTCAATGGCAGCCCCTGTGGAGCTTCGGTCAAATCCTGAACTGTGTCTGAACAAATGTACCACCCACAGCTGCTACAAAGGAACCGAGAATGTTGATGGGTGTCCCTTATTTCAACACGTGCCATTCATTGATAATAATCAGGTATGCAAGCTATGTCTCAAATGCGTACGCAGTTGCCCTAACGGCTCCGTCCAACTGAACCTGCGCCTTCCTAACAGGGAGATACAGAACCTTAGCCGTGTAAATCGCGGCATGGTAGTTTTTGTGATAGCATTACTGGTTATGCTTTTCCCCCTGGTTATTTTTGATCAATTAAGACCGATCATGAAACCTGCTGCATGGATCATCTGGTTTACTATTACATACTGGTCTGCAGGATTCATCGCTGTGACTGGGACCTGGCTGTTAATTAGGAAGAGGCTGAACGATGACCGTTTTCTGCCTGTAATACGATTTATCTATGCGCTGGTGCCGCTGGCTTTGGCCTTGCATATAGCTTACCATCTGCAGTTCATACCGGCACTGCCCAATTTAGCCATAGGGATATTAAAGGCCATGCCGAATACTCCAAGTATCGAGATGATTAGCATCTCAATTCTGAAACTGCTAATCATGGTCTTTGTATCAGTTAGTGTAGGAATATCATCCTACTGCATATGGAAAATAAAAAAAGAGGCCAAAATACAGGACGAACAAGGATTAGCGGGATAAAGATCTGTGAAAGGCAAATAGTTTATATGAAGCAGACGAAGGATAAATGCACTATCGACGTACATCCCGATAAATCTCTATCTTATCTACGATTATTTTTACTGCTTGGCCTATATTTACTTATATTCGTGTCTCCATTTTTGAGAGGATTATATTTTGAAAAACAATTGGTGCCAGCAATTATCCTGGTGACTATTGTTTTTTTTGTTTTGATAATTTATAAGGTTCTATACGAGGATAATACATTTTTACAAAAACCAATTGATCTTATAATGCCGGCCCTGCTGCTGTCTTATGGCTTGTCACTTTTGACGGCAGTGCACAGACATGATGCGATTGTTGAACTACTTAAAGTCAGCTCCTTTGTAATGATGTATTACTTGGGGGTTCAAGCTGGGAAAAGTGATCGGGATTTTAGACGACTGTTACTGGCAGCTTACCTGGCAGCTGTGGGAATGGCAATAAGCAGCCTAATAGCAGCCGTAGGGTGGCTGCAGCTAGCAGGGGTATATGCAGATGGTTATTTCCGTTCTCCCCTACAGTACAGTAATGCTCTGGCAATTTATCTGGCGGCTATGAATATAGTGGGATTGGCAATAGGCCTACAAGCCAAACAGAGATTCACTCAACTGGCCTATGCGGCAGGAAATTACTTTCTGGTCATAGTTATCATAGGGAGTATGTCTCGTGGGACCTGGTTTTTGTATCCCCTGGCAATGGGGGCTTTAATGTATCTAATCCCTGCGCATTATCGCCGTAGGGCGGTGTACCAGCTGCTAGCATTTACTAGTACGGGCATTCTGGCTGGACGCTTTTTCTTAAATAATATCCAAGGCGCGCAAGAAACGGTTGCTGTAACCTTACTTCTTATAGGTTTGCTGCTGGTCATTGGAGTTAATCGATTCTATCAACCAGCAATCTCTCCCGCTCAAATGACAGAACAGGGCACCAAAGCAAGGCTTAGGCTGATAATCGGAATGATAAGTTCCCTGATAATCGTTTGTTATATAAGCCACGCTTCGATTGGTGAAAAGATGCATTATCTATTCCCGGATTCAGCAATTACCAAAATCCAGAAAACATCATTACAGGATAGCAGCTTTCAACAGCGTCTCTTGACTTATGGCGACGCACTGAAAATCATAAAACATTATCCTTTGACAGGTGCCGGAGGGGGTGGGTGGAAAGCCCTTTATCATCATTACGCCGCAAGTTTATATTGGGTTAACGAGCTCCACAGCTTCTATCTCCAGACCTGGGTATCAGCAGGATTGTTTGGGCTTTTGTGCCTAATAGCACTAGCCTTTTTCTTTATTCGTATGTTAATAAAAGCTCGTCAGGTTTTAATGCGGAATCCAGACAGCATTGACTTATGGGGCGCATCGATTGCAGTTTTATTAATTGCGCTGCACAGCAGTATTGATTTTGAGCTCTCTATGGCTGCGATAGGTTTCCTTTTCTATGCCATGATAGGTGCCATCAGAGGCAGAATAGCGGAGTATCAGGTACTGGATTTAACAGCTCAAAACGTGAATCGAATTACAGAGCAAAACCGGCAAAAAGTTAATAAAACACTTCTAATTACAACCATGTTGGCTTGCATTGTCGTTTTAGTTACAGCATTAACGGCAGCATGTTTCTATACAGCTTCCCTAAAAGCCGAGAGGGGGACTCAGGCACTTAAGGAGCAAAAAATAGATGAAGCCCAAAAGCTTTACCAGGAAGCAATTACCCTTGACCCTTATCAGGCTTCCTATCGGGTTAATCTTGCTCGGATGGAAGCTGTTAGAGCCATTAATACCAAGGAGCCAGCCGTATATGATTATACAATTTACAGTGCTTGCAGAGCTTCTGAATTGGAACCCTATAACCTGTCTCTACATGCTGCCCTTTTTTCAATATATGGCATGCTGGGGAGAACTGACCTACAGCTAAAAGAAACAGAGGCAGCAATTCAAAGCAATCCCTTCCTGCCTGAGCCATATGAGATGTTCGCCACTGCTGCAATTAGCTCCGTTTGGCCTTGTTATGAACGTGGCCAAATACAAGAAGCTATTCCATACTTAAAGAGGTTAATCGAGGTTAGGGGAAATATTTCTGCAAATTTATTTGATTCCACACCAAGGCTAAATTTGGCAGCGGGCCAAGCAGCCTTGTTATTAGGTGAAATAGGTCTTGCAAAAACTTATCTTACTATTGCTGTCCAAGCTGAAGGAAGTATTGAGAAAACGGCTCAATCATGGTTAGCAGGTGTAACCTATATTCAGGATACAAAGCAAACATCAGGGGCAGCAGAAAAAGGGCACGAACTAAAAAAACTAATGGACTATATAAATTGTTATAATCGTAACTAATTGTCTGACAAGCAATCCCCAGATGCCTTAATTGTTAAGGAAACAGGCGTTCAGTTTACCGGCCCCCTGTTTCCTCTACGCATTAGCGGGGAGTGTACTCCTTGATACAGATATTATCCCCCTCGGTATAAGCCATTTGGGGAACTGGATTTTTTACGTAGTCACCGGGTGCCCGGGATATTTTATCACCGATACGCAGCTGCTTGGGACAAAGGTTGAGCGCAAAAATAGTACTGCTCACATCCCCATAACAACCGGCATGGGCTATCCCTTCAAGTTTGCCAAGTACGATTACATCTTTTGCTGCCGTTATCTCGGAACTTTCATGGACATTACCCCAAATTATGATAGACCCTTCACTGTGTAACTTTTGCCCGCTGCGCAGGGTTCGGTATATAAAAAGATCTTCACCGGTGGATTTTTCCCTCCGGCTGGGAACATGAACATTATGTAAAATCATGCCGTAATCAAGGCACAGACGCTGCAAAGAAGCTACTTCCCCCTGCGAAAGGTGCTGCAATCCCTCGCCCTGAAAGAGCACCGGGGAACCTTCAAAAAGCTGGCGGTTACTTTCAAATCTATTCCTTAATATAGCTTCAAATTCTTCCCCGGTTCCATTAGTGAAAACGAAAACCAGGTTTTTATTTACTCCCTTAATATCAACTTTAGCCAAAATTAATCTACCTTCCTTTTAAAGGGATACTAATATCCAGAGCCGTATGCCGTCCTTCTGTGATGAAGTGAACCTCAGGAGTGCCTTCTATCTCGATGTGTCTGGCGATAAGCGCGATAATTTCCTCCTGTAATGTTTCCATCAGTTGGGAAGAGGAGCCGATACGGTCATGGGTTAAGACTACACGCAATCGGTCATTGGCCCGAGAGCGGCTGGAAGTTTCATCATTGGAAAATACCTTTTTTAGAAAATCAAACACGTTGCTGCCTCCTCTCCTAATGCTTAAAGCCCAGGTTGCGTTTTAATTTACTCCAGAAAGAATCCTGTTCTATGTTCATAAACTCAACTTCCTTACCCAACAAGCGGTGTACGACGTTATTGAAGGCTTGGGCTGCTGACGAACGATCATTAAGAATGATAGGCTCGCCCCGGTTAGTAGAAATTACTACGCCGCTGTCCTCGGGCACTACCCCCAGCAATTCAATACACAAATGCTCCATCAAATCCTCAATACTCAGCATATCACCGCTGCGCACCATATCAGGACGGAGGCGGTTAATTAACAATTTAATATCCTTGAAATTTGCAGATTCCAGCATACCTATAATTCGATCGGCATCTCTTACTGCCGATACTTCGGGGTTGGTTACAACGATAGCTTTATCAGCAGCAGCTATTGAGTTACGGAATCCCTGCTCGATTCCTGCCGGACAGTCAATGAGAATAAAGTCAAAATCAGGTTTTAGTTCATTGCATACCGCCAGTACCTGATCGGTGGTTATGTCATCCTTATTCCGAGTCTGGGCTGCCGGCAGCATATAAAGGGCTGGAAAACGCTTGTCCTTAACCAGAGCTTGCTTTAAAGTACATTCACCTTCTACAACTTGAATAATATCGTATATAACGCGGTTTTCCAGGCCCAGAATTAAATCCAGTTTCTTCAGGCCAATATCCAGGTCCATTACCACCACACTATAACCCAGTTTGGCGAGGCCGGTACTAACGTTGGCCACGGTAGTAGTTTTACCAACTCCACCTTTGCCGGAGGTAACGACGATTACTTGACTGTCAGAGTTCTTTTTCTCCATTATCATGGTCCTCCTCGTTTATTGATTAATAAATGGAAATAAAAATTTATAAAACCCGTCATGGGAAAATCTACTTTGATAATTAGACAAAAGCAGACACTTAACTAATTGTAGAACATATTTGTGTCGGAATAAACTTCTATTTATGTTAATTGCATGAATAATCAAATTATTTGTTTATAAGTTCTTTACTAAAGGACAAAGATCACTTGAATAAAATTGATTTTTCATATAAAGATTTAAGGGGAAGTATAATAATGTCTAGTGGATAGCGTATATAATAAAGGAAGAAAGCTGAATCTCACGCTTTCCTCATAGGAGTTAAAGAATGAGAGGTATAGATTTATGAAGTCTTTGATAAAGATAGGTGTGTTTCTAGCGGGCTTGTTCATATTTGCTTTTTGCTTCTATATAGGGGTTTCCCTAACCGAGACCACGCCTAAAGTTGCTCAGTTTTTTACCGGTATCAGCAGTTGGGAATACCGGATACAAGAACAAACGGTAGTCTATTACAGCGACCAGAAAGAAATGGGGAGGCTGGGTTATCAGCGGCAATACAGCGAGGATTTCCCGGATTTCTTAAAGAAATCCGTAGTGGCGGTTGAAGACAAGCGCTTCTACCAACATACCGGCTTTGATGCTAAGAGCATCGGGCGAGCTATATATAATGACCTGAAGGCTGGCTCTAAGGCTGAGGGTGCGAGCACCATTACCCAGCAGCTGGCACGCACAATATTCTTGAGTACGGAAAAAAGCTATACCCGTAAGTTCAAAGAACTCTTTATAGCTGTAGCCATAGAAGATAAATACACTAAGGAAGCCATTTTAAACATGTACCTGAATGAGGTATTTATGGGGCGGGGATGTTCAGGCATGGCCTGTGCGGCTAATTCCTATTTCGGAAAAAATGTATCCCAATTAAACAAGGCGGAAATGACAGTACTGGCCGGTATTATACAGGCACCGGAATACTATTCGCCCGACCGTAATATGGAGGGTTTAAAGAAACGTCAGCAGATGGTCATAAATATTCTGGTAGAACAGGGGATTATAACTGCTTCTGAAGGGCAGCAAATAATGCAGCAAAAACTCAACTTTAAGCCTTCCCGGCAGAACCCTACCAACCATCCCTACTTTATGAGTTATTTAAGTCACGTGTTGGAAGAAATCGTGGGCGCTCAGAAACTGTATGGAGGCGGACTTAAGATATATACCACGATAGACAGCGGGATGCAGGATGCAGCCGAGGCTTCAGTTGTAAATAATGCACGTTCCTTTACCAACCGGGGGATAACAGCCAAGGATGTGGCATTGGTATCAATTGATCCTGCTACGGGAGGCATCAAGGCTATGGTGGGCGGAGTAGACTTTGAAAAGAACCAGGTGAATATGGCGGTAAGTCCACGCAGCCCTGGTTCTGTAATTAAACCGCTCTATTATGCGGGTGCCATAAATGAAGGCATAATAAAACCTGATACAGTTCTTAATAATAAAAAACGCGATTTTGGCGGAGGCTATAGACCTGATAATTACTCAGCCAGTCCCGAAAAAGTTACGGTAAGGCAAGGACTGGTCCACTCGTACAATGTTGCTTCTGTAGAGGTTTTGAACAAGCTGGGTGTGGAAAAGGCGGTTAGGTACCTGGCTGCTTACGGCATTACTACTGTAGAAAAGCAAGACCACAACCTGGCATTGGGGTTGGGAGGAATGAGCCGGGGGATTTCCCCCCTGCAGATGGCCTCAGCCTACGCGGTATTTCCAGCTCAGGGCAGACATGAAGAGCCGTTTACAGTAATAAAAATAGTGGATGCCAGTAACAAGGTTGTCTATGAAGATCGGTCCGGTTCCAAACGAACAGTAAGCGCCAGCACTGCGTCAACCATGGACAAAATACTAAAGGCTGTTGTCAGCGAGGGAACAGGTACAAACGCCCGCATCTCCATTAGCAGTGGGGGGAAAACCGGTACCACCGAGGGGGCTAAAGGTAATAAAACCAGCAGAGACTTGTGGTATGTGGGCTATACATCCGAACTCGTTACTGCTGTCTGGGTTGGTAACAGCGATGGTTCTGAAATAAAAGGGTTTGGGACTTATGGCGGAACAGTAGCAGGCCCGGTATGGCGAGATTATATGAATAAGCTTATTAATAAGGGGGCTCTCAAAGAGACTCAGTCCGCCCCGCCCGCTCAAGAAACACCAGCGGAAACGCCTGCGGAGACACCAACTCCGCCTGATACCACTATTCCGCAGGAGCCTGGTACGGAGCCTGGGACCGAACCTACTCCTAACCCTACACCTGCACCGACCCCGAATCCTAATCCTAGTCCTACGCCGCTTCCGGGGCCAGATGAAATAATTAACCCGACATCTCAGGAGGTAAATATACCTGAACAAATAAATTCGACTCAACCGGCCTGGAATCAGTAACACTTCCACACCTCCTGCTTAGTATAGAGCAGGAGGTGTTTTTTATGGAAACATTTGAGCATAGTATGCTGGGAATTTATAAAAGTGTTGCTGCTAAGCAGTCCTGGAGTCCACCGGGAGTCTCTTTAATCGCTGCCCGGAAGATGTGGCCTTCTACCAAAGGTGAAGATACCGTGGTAGCAATATTGGATACGGGGGTTGATTATAACCATCCTGATTTAAAGTCCAATATTATCGGAGGTACTAGCTTTGTACCCGCTGAAAAAGATTTTATGGACAAAAACGGCCACGGCACTCACGTAGCAGGCATTATTGCTGCTAATAACCAGATTCTAGGAGTAGCCCCAGCCACAAAAATTCTGGTTGTGAAAGTTTTAAACAAAGACGGAGGCGGAACTTATAAGGGTATTACTACTGGACTAAAATATGCCCGTGAGTGGAGAGGTCCCCAGGGGCAGAGAGTTAATGTAATCAACATGAGCCTGGGAGGACCGGTCCCGGACAAAACCATGTATCAAGAAATTCAGCGCGTTGTAAAATCTGGAATAACGGTGGTTTGTGCCGCCGGCAATGAAGGCGACGGCAGGGAAGAAACTCATGAAATTTCCTATCCTGCCTATTATCCTGAGACGGTTGCCGTAGGGGCGGTGAACTTACAAACTCGTATCGCTAATTTCAGTAATGCCAATGAACACATTGATATAGTAGCGCCGGGAGTGGATACCTACTCTACTTATCCGGGAGGCAAATACGTCAAATTGTCGGGAACCTCGATGGCAGCCCCACATATCAGCGGAGCGGCAGCCCTTATCTACTCCCGTTATAAAAAACGTTTTGGCGTCTATCCAAGTTATGGTACCGTAAGTCTCTTACTGCAATACCTAAGTATTGATTTGGGTGACGCAGGGTTTGATGACCTTTACGGCTACGGAATGTTTACCTTTAATTTAGATGGAGGCAAAGCTATTTTATTGACACCAGGAAGTAAAGAGTATTATATAAATGGCCAGCAATATCAGTGGGAAACCGCACCTAATGTGCAGGAAGACAGCATTAGCGGCCCATTTGATGAACTTAGTGAGGTTCTCGGTTGTGACTGCAACCTTATTCCCGCCGATGGCACCCCGGGTAATCCACCGGGTAAAATGGAGATATGGAGCTAGACAACACAATAATAACCATACTTTTTATCCCCCAAAAAAAGGATATGAGCTCATAGTGGTCGAATAAATATATAAATAAGCAGAAGCTAAAGAACATCACTACGAGCGTAACGGCAATCATATTGAAAAGGGGGAATATAAGATGTCAGATAAGCTGCACATATTTGCTGTATCCGACTCGGTAGGCGAGACCGCTGAGAAGATAGCGGTAGCATCGGTATTACAATTCGATATAGAAAGAAGTATTACTCGATTTTCCCGCGTAACTAAAGAAGATCAGGTACTGCAAATTATCAACCGGGCTATGGATGAAGATGCCATTATTATATATACTATGGTAAAACCCCAGCTGTCCCAATTTATGGAGGATAGAGCCCGGGAAAAAGGTGTTGCGGTAGTTAATGTTATGGAGCCTCTTTTTAAGGCAATAGAGGCCAAATCCGGACTGAAGCCAACCAATATTATCGGGTTGACTCATAAAAAGGATGATGATTACTTTAACCGTGTAAAAGCCATAGAATACACAATTGATCATGATAATGGCATAAATATCGATACCCTTGATAAGGCAGACCTCATTATTCTAGGTTTGCCCCGGACATCCAAAACGCCCCTGTCAATGCACCTGGCTAATGTAGGTATGAAGGTTGCTAATTTCCCAATCGCGATGGATACCGAAATACCAGAGGAGATTATGGCGTTAAAGGATAAAGTGCCAATGGTGGGATTAACCATCGATATAGATACTTTGCTGGAATTAAGAAAAGAGAGAGCAAGGGGCTTTGATCTTCCTCAGGACATTGACAGTCTTGATGATCTGGTGGCCGAAGAGCTGGACAATGCCTATAGAATTTATGCCAAGCTAAAATGCTTGGTTATAGATGTTACGCTGAGTGATATCGAAGAAATTGCCAGCACAATTACCCATAAATTTAATCTGCCTCTAAAAGTGAGCCATCATCGGTTCTAAAAAAACGATCAGACTTTTTAGAGCGGGAGAGATTACTCTCCCGCTTTTTAAATTATTGGGCGTTGGGAGTCCCCTTGATACTCTGTTACCTTAACTCTAACTCTAAGAACTATACCCTGTACACTATCCACTATCCACTATATTAAGGAGATTTACCGCGTGCCTTATGTATATATATTGAGATGCAAGGATAACACGTATTATACGGGCTACACCGTGGATATGGAACGTCGCCTGGAAGAACATCAGCAGGGTCTGGCCAGTAAATATACCCGCGGTCGTACCCCGGTAGAATTGGTTTATTTAGAAACCCATGCAACCAAGAGTGATGCAATGAAAAGAGAGTGCCAGATAAAAAGGCTCAATAAAGCAGAAAAGCAACGCCTGATCGAAAACCTCTAACGAATTCAGCCGCTCAAAATTACTCCTGCCTATTCTATCCCCCCGATACTATCTCATCTTGCCTGCTAGTTTGCAGGGTGTTCACCGAAACCGCCCCCATATCAACCCAACATATAAATGCCTTGCTGTTATTATTTGGAAAATACATAAAAATCCTACTTCAGGGGAAAATAGATTCAACAACATTGAAACCGTTTTTCAGGAAGGAGGATAAGAATGCAAGCTAAAAGAGGATCAATTGTAAGTAAACAGGAGTTTATAAGAGACGGAATATATAGTAAAGAAGAATATGAAGGACTTCTGGTAAGTTCAGATGAACAGCAGGGTTGTTATAATCTTGGTGTTCAGCTTGCTGAAGACAAAGTATTATTTGTTGATCAGGCTACAGAAGGCAATATACATGAAAAGTTAGAATCATGGGTACCCCAGATTCAAACTCTTCAACGCCAACATAATGTAAAAAATGATTCCGAAAACTACGCAAAGTAAATAGGTTAAAAGAAAAGGAGGCAGGGCATGGCTGATTTACAATTGCATGATGTGCAAGCCATCGAAACCCCTATAATGACCCTTGATGAATTCAAAATCGGGCTTCTTGAAAAGGATCACATACCTGGCCTACTAATACGCTCTGACGAAAATGGATATTATAACATCGGTATCCAGATTAATGATACAGAAGTTGTAAAGGTAGCCTCAGCCGGTGAAGATGATTCTATGGCTAAGATTGAATACTGGGCGGACAGAATAGACGCTGTAAAAGAACGTTATAAAGACCGCAAACCACATTTGAAACCTTTCGGGGGCTTATAAGCCCCCTTATTTTTTTCCCTAAGGCATACATAGGAGATCTCCTCAGTATATAATTATATTGAGGGGTGATATGATGAAAGATTTAAAACAACTGCTGGGTTTTCCTTTCGAAGACCGGGAATGGATAATGAAAATGATGTTGGGTAGTGTAATTACTATTGTTCCGGTCTTAAATTTTTTATCGCTGGGCTACTTCATAAGATGTATTAATTTCGGTTGGAGGGGTCGCCGTAATTTACCAAATTGGGATAGCTGGTCGGAATTATTCAAAGATGGATTGTTCGCGTTCTTAATCGCCCTGACTTACCTAGTTGTGCCTATATCATTAGGATTTTTGGTAAGTATGGTTCCCGTCGTTGGGGCTCCTTTAGCTTCAATTATCATAATCATTATGGGAATTATCATCCCTATGGCTATTGCTAACTATGCCATGCGTAAAAACATTCGGGATGCCTTCGCTCTGAGAGAGATTATCTATAGAGCAGGCAGGGTGTTAAATTTATATATTACAGGCTATTTAACAACAATCTTGGTTGCTGCTATTGGAGCTGCCTTGCTTATTGGCCTGCCGATTATTGGATTTATCGGTGCAGTATTGATATTTTATTGCGGGGTGGTTTTTTTCAATCTTCTGGGATTCTTATACCATCAGGCAACCTAACATACAACTTTCTGCTAAATGCTTGAATTAATTAACGCATTAAGGTAAAATGTTCTTTGCGTCGGGATGTAGCGCAGCTTGGTAGCGCGTCTGGTTCGGGACCAGAAGGCCGCAGGTTCAAATCCTGTCATCCCGACCA
>Ga0074193_1001548_pt1 | contig 26925 bp, 19 predicted proteins | sample EPASupsiteHSE605_FD_64523 | JGI IMG/M metagenome (GOLD analysis project Ga0074193, IMG submission 64523) | Bioremediated contaminated groundwater from EPA Superfund site, New Mexico - Sample HSE6-05 | ecosystem: Environmental > Aquatic > Deep subsurface > Groundwater > Contaminated ... | reverse complement strand
CATCTGCAGGATCTCCTTCAAGCACGATAGACTCCACATCGATTCCGTTTTTATCTCCTAAACCTTTTATATAATCCACAGCCTGTTGAGCCTGTTTTTTCAATCCCTCATATATTAACTCCCAATAAGGATTCATACCCGTAGAAGAAAGATAATCCATATACATAGACAAGGAAGTAGTTGACACCACACAGACTGCATAAACCGTCCCTCCACTCAATCGAGCAAGTTCTATTCCTTTTTCGGCAGCTAGCCTGGAGCAATCTGAGCCATCTGTTGCAATCATCATTTTCTTAAAATTAACGGTTGCCATGAAAACCCAGTTATATTATTTATCGGAAATAAATATAATAGCATCGGGCTTTGTAATATGGAAAAGTTATGGAAATTCCTGATCTTCAACAATATGGAAAAGAGCTGATCCTAAAACCAATTTTACCTTCAAATTAGTAAAATCTCAAAACTATTTTCGTGATCAAGAAATAGGTTGATTATATGGAATCCGGGATTCAGAGAAGTAGTTTTAAGTTTTGGGATCGTTACACTTATGTCATTCTTCTCTCGTTCTGCCAATGTAATTGCGTAGTCTCCTGTAGTAAAAAAGGATTGATGCGGAATGATTTCCTGATGAAAAACTAAGTCCATTTGTCAGTATCAACAGATGAAACAGGGCTGATTAAAAGGACTGGGATAAATATGGAGCCTATCCCAAAACCTATTTGCTTCTTCATTATGAGTTTTCAGGATCACTTTAATGATTAGGTATTCAACTGACTGTTCTAATACCAAATTCAAAAATCAAATTTTGAGTTTCAGAATAGACTTATCAAATATTCAATAGGAAAAAATATTATCATTGAAGACGATTTTTACATATTCTTATTTTTGCATTTTATTCGTTTTCGCATAAGTAAGAACATGAACTTTCATTAATTGTTTTTATGTTTTGTAGACATATAAAGAGGGAAACTATGAAAGTAGTTGGTGTACTGTCAAGCCCACGAGGTAAAAAGAGTAACACTCTAAAACTAATGGATGCAGCCCTCCAAGGAGCTGCAGAGGCAGAAGCCGAAGTTGAAGCTATTGACATTGCAAAGTTGAAGATCAAATATTGTATTGCATGTGATTCTTGTCATGAGAAAGGCGAATGCACAATAAAAGATGACTTCAATTTAGTAATGAGCAAGATACTAACTGCGGATGGTATAATCTTGAGTAGCCCTAACTACATAACAAATGTTACAGCACAACTCAAGACACTGTTCGATAGAAGTCCACTTATGGTTCATGAACAGCTCTTTGAAGGGAAATACGGTTTTTCATTGACTACAGCAGGTAGTGGTGAAGTCGATTTTGTACTTAATATTATGAACAACTACATGAAAACCTGCGGGGGCAATACCATAGGAGGAGTTGGCTGTGCAATGTCGCAGGGCCCTTCAGCATTGGAAACAGCTATTGAAAAATCTCGTGAAATGGGAAAAGACCTTGTTAAAGCGATAAACGAAAAAAGGCAATACCCTGAACAGGAAGCTGCACAGAAAACCTGGAGAGAGCGGTTTAAGTATGTCCTCCTTGCCAATAAAGACCACTGGACGCATAACTGCGATTACTGGATGGAAAAAGGCTGGATCCAAAAATAACCTTCTTTGAGGGTGATTGTATAACATCAACAAATCTATTAAGTGTTAAGGAATTGGGGAATGAGCTTACTGAAGCTGGCAGATTAAAACTGCGTCCTCTATGTGTTTACGGTACGAATGAAATCCCTGAAGATGCAGTTCCATCATACACTGTAGACCGCTGTGTAGCAAAGGCGATTTATGCATTAGCTCTCTTTGAAGAGACGCCTTCAGTCTATGTTGAAGCGGGCCATGAACAGTGTTGTGCCGGTGGGATGACCTGGATGGGGTTAGCGGAACCGCACCCGAAGCTTAAGTACTTCGTAACTGTGGGCACACCTGATTTCCATGGAGGTGCTGCCGAACATTTAAAAGCAACTCCTGAGCTATTCGATGAGCAGAGAAAGAGAGCAGGAAAAATCCTTCCACATGGAAAATACACAGTCATTGCTCCGTGTACTAACAACCCGGCACCTGAAACTGTCAGGTCTTTTATTGTCTTTGCAGGCAGCGAGCAGATCAGGAACCTCTGCGGACTGGCGCAGTTCAATAGCTCTGAGCCCTTTTTCAAAACCGTGATACCCGGAGGACCCATTTGCGCTACGATGATCGCTTTCCCGGCAGGCATGGCAGAAAATGCACCGAAAGACTCGGCTTATATCGGGCCTGTTGATCCTACAGGAAACCCCTGGCTGCCTCCAGAATTGATGATAATGGGTATTCCTTCGAGTTTGGCACAGCAAATGGGAGCCGACCTTGAGGAATCCTTTATCTGCAAGAGGAGCAAAATCGCATATCCTGAGAATCGTATAGCTATTAATCCATATATGAAGGTCATAGAGAAATGATAATACACAGGGAACGGATTTTAGATTCCAGAGTGTAAATTTTGAATAATAGACAATAAAATACTCAAGTTGCTAACCAGATATTTGAAGCTGCTGAATAAATACCAATATAAGCATTAACCAGCTAACTGTCTGGCAATTTTTTCAGTAATTTATTATTTTCGTGAAAAGAAAGAGTTTTAGCTAGAAATTTACCTTTTATTTAGCTTACTTTTTATTTAGCTTACTTTTTATTTAGCTTACTTTTTATTTAGCTTACCTTTTATTTAGCTTACTTTTTATTTAGCTTACTTTTTATTTAGCTTACTTTTTATTTAGCTTACCTTTTAGCTTACTTTTTATTAGCTTTAGAGACTCAGGCTTATCCGGTAGTTGCCGGACCCGTTTCATGTCAGACAATACTTTCAAAAAAACTATGAAAATTCCCTTTTCCTACCCTAAACCACTTTCTTACTCTAATCCACTTTCCTACTCTAAAATTTTTATTTCCCTAAACTATTTTTCTATCCTATTTTTATTTCCTTAATCTATTTTTCTACCCTAAACAACTTTTTTGTCCCTAAATTTTACTTACCTCAGTCTACAGGCATATAGTTTGCTTCGATAACTTCGCCCTCTTTCATTTCTCTTTGTCTACTGAATAAGCTCCTTGTGGTGAATATCATCCATCTCCAATGGAGTGCAATGTGAACAACAAAGAAAAACAGCATAAGGATTCCAATTTTATCATGAATAAGCCTCAAGATGGGGCCTGCTGCATGGTGGTTGAAAAGCATTATAAGACCTGAATAACTAACTAAAGCAAATTGAATGAAAAATGCCAAGTCCACAAAATAGTTGAGCTTTATTTTTTTTGTCTCTTTCATTTGCCCTTCTTTTCTGAAAAGGTTCTTTGTGCGAAGTAATATCCATCTCCAGTGCAGTGCAACATGAACGACAAAGAAAAGAAGAATCAGAACCCCAACTTTATCATGGATCAATCTTAAGATCGGACCTGCTGCATGGCGATTAAAATACATTATAAGACCTGAATAACCGACTAAAACAAATTGAACAAAAAATGCCAAGTCTAATAGATAGTTGAGCTTTATTTTTTTCATTTCCTCCCTCCATTTTGACGTTTATAGCTACAATTTTGTGAGATTCTTAATTTCAGTTCATTTGATTAATTTTCATTGATGATCTTACTACATGAATCGTCTACTACAACAGTTTTGCTGATTTCCGGCGAATACTGTACTCTCCCAAATTGGCAGAAAAAGAAATAAAGATACTTGCAAAAAATGAAGGTAAAAAAGGACTTACTTTTAATTTAAAAATTAAATAAAACATTTATTTTCAAATAAAGCTTAATTATAGAGTATTTTTAATTTAGAGACCTTTAACCTATGTTTGTTAATTGTATGTGTAATAAGAGCTAGACATGCAAGGGAAGGTAAGAAAACTGTCCAGTAGCTGAAGTATTTCAGGAATTATGGCAAAATCATGTTTATTCCTGTTAAGCACTTATGAATATTCTCTTTCCTGAATGCAGGATTCCCTACGTTATGTCTTCATATATTAAACTGTTGCAAATAAATCCCGATGAACTGTTCCAATTTTAGATGTTCTGTTTAGCTATTCCAGCTTTCAAGCATGTCCTGCTGGCCCTGTTAAGGGTTTAGAAAGTCTTAGAAGTCCTGAAGAGTTCTTTCCTCTCAGTGTCAGGTGAAATTCCTGAGATCGGATCAAATCACTGAAAAAATAATCTAAACTTTAGTTTTGTCGGTGGAAATGGATTTATGGAAGGTTTGAAGGCTCTTTTGAGAAAATTCCCTGGCAGATAATACTTTATTGAGATTTAATTTTTTATTTAGTATCTGATTAAAGATTAAACTTAACAAAAAACCTGTAAAAAAGCTTCATTGATAAGTTAGTTCTGTATATCTCCTGTTTTTGCTAAGTATGCTTTTATTATTAAACTCCAATGAAGGAGATGACTGCCTTCTCCTAGAAACTGAAAAGTAAGGCATCTGTCAGATGCAGATGCCTTAACCTTAGAGAATTCAATGGGAAATAAACTGATAGAGATAGGATACCTCGCCACTCTTAGGAACTCTTAAATCAGCACAAAAGTTCTCCCATTTGAAAAGTGATAGAAGGAAGCAGTCAAACCTGCACTCCAGAAAATTAGGCACTGTACATTTTACAGTGCCTCAAAACACGGAGCGGCTATCAACCCCTACTCCAAATGTGAGGCACTTTGCATTTTGTAGGTGCCTCAAAAACGTAGACTGCTATTATGTTACTAGTCCTGTAATTCTAGAAGGACAATAAAATAGCAGTAAAACTAAATAACAGTATGATAAATATTAATATGTGCCTTTGGATTAGATGTTTCAGGTAGAATACGGACAAAACAGAAATTAGTCCGATAACGCTGAAACATGGATATAGTTTAGAGGGTATGTATGACACTTATCAAAATTATAGAGACATTTAAAAAGAAATTAAATGCCTCATACGTTTTAAAGTCGCTTGAGAAAGCAGCAGATTTCTACGGCGAATCGGACAATGATTCCGAAATAAATAATCCAGGGGTGATCACGAAAAACAGCCCGTATGGCGGTCCAGCTCGTAATTTTGCTAAAAATCTGGGTTCAGAAGATATCTTCAGGAATGGGGAAGTTCCACTTATCAAACTGACTAATGTCTGGAAAATTTATCAGATGGGGGAAATTGAGTTTGCAGCCCTTAAGGGAATAAATCTTGAGATTTATGAAGGGGAATTTCTGATAATTCTCGGGCCCAGCGGAAGTGGGAAAAGCACGCTTATGAATTTGCTGGGCTGCCTTGATATACCATCAAAAGGCACGGTTTGCCTGAATTCGAAAGACATCTCAGAATTGAATGAATCGGAACTCGCCGTTGTCCGAGGACAGATGATTGGTTTCATATTCCAGAGCTTTAACCTCCTTCCAACTCTGAACACTGAAGAAAACGTGCTTTTACCCATGGAATTTCAGGAAGAAAATCGACAAATTGCCCGACAAAAAGCCTCATATCTGCTTGAAATTGTCGGACTCTCAGATAAGAAAAAGAACCTTCCCTCCCAGCTTTCAGGCGGGCAGAAGCAGAGAGTTGCAATAGCCCGTTCTCTGGCTGTAAACCCGCCTATAATCCTTGCAGATGAGCCTACAGGAAACCTTGATACCAAGACTGGAGATTACATTCTGGAATTTCTTGATGGACTGCAGAAAAGTGAAGGTAAGACTATCATTATTGTTACCCATGACCTTGAACTTATAAAATATGCAACAAGAATCGTGTACATAAGAGACGGTGAGATTGAAAAAATCGAGACATGCAAAGAAAAGTAATGAGATATGAAAAAAGAACCGGTATGAAAAAAGAATCAGTATGAAAAAAGAACCAATCTGAAAAAGAACCGGTATGAAAAAACCAATTATGAAAAATAACGAGGTATGAAAAATGAAGTAAATATGAGTTGAGGAGTCAAAATGAAAAAGTTCTCTTTACTAAAAATACTACTGTTGTATTCAGTGTTCATATGCCTTGGAGCTGGAACAGCACTTGCCTCTAATGGTAATATACAATCTGCATTTTTGGAAGTAGACCTGACCAAGCAGAACCCTGACGCTGCCCGTCCTGGAGAACCTGTTGAGCTCACTGTCAGCATGCAAAATGTAGGAAATGCTGACCTGAAAGATATTGTTGTCACATTGAACCCGAAATATCCTTTCAGTAAGATTTCCGGAGAAGACCTGACAAAAAAAGTCTCCTACCTGAATGCACGGCAGGATGATGACGATGCAGCAGTCCTTAAATTCAAGCTTATGACAGATGCCAACGCTTCAGAAGGCACATACGATATAGATATTACGACCACTGCTAAAGAAAGCGGTTCCTCGTCAAACGTGGTAACCATTACAAAAACCATCCAGCTCGAGGTAAGGGGTAAAGAGTACGCGCAGATTGTTACCATAAACAAGGCAAGTATTGACCTGGCAAAGGAAGAACCTCTGGAATTTATAATAACAAATACCGGAAACTCACCTCTGAAAAATATGGTAATTTCCTGGAAAGACCCAAAAGGGGTAATTCTGCCGGTATATTCGGATAATACAAAATACATCAAATATCTGGCTGCAGGTGACTCCGTAACCGTATCTTACTCGGTAATGGCAGATGTAAACGCAGATCCTGGACTCTACACTCTGAATGTAAACCTTAGCTTTGAAGACTACAATTCCAATGAAAAAAACATTGCGACCACAGCAGGGCTTTTCGTTGGTGGAGAAACCGATTTTGATGTTTCCTTTTCGGAAAGTGACCAGGGAGAAATTTCCCTTTCAGTTGCAAACGTTGGTAACAACATGGCATATTCCGTGAAAGTCTCGGTCCCTGATCAAAATGGGTACAGGGTCTCAGGAAGCTCTTCAACAATTGTTGGAAACCTTGAGAAAGGAGACTATACAATTGCATCTTTCAATGTTGCAAGCACACAGAGCGTTGGAGGAACTGAAAGTAGTGCAGGGACATCAGGGGAGGCTGCAAGAGCAAGAGAGAAAGATGAAAATGTAACTTCCAAAGGTTCCAATCCTCTAAAAGTCCAGATTGAATATACGGATGCAAGAGGAGAAAGAGTGACAGTTGATAAGGAAGTAAAACTCGAAACGACTGCCGGAAGTATGACTGCACAGGGACGAGGAAGATCAGGAGCAGCAGGTAACAGCAGTGGCTTCAGTTCATACCTGGTTTATATTGTTTTAATAGCTGTTGCAGGAGCAGGTTTAATCATATACCGCAAAAAAAGGCAGACAGAAGATAAGAAACAATCCGGAAATAAAAAACCTGAAGACCAGAAGCATGGCTCAGGAACAGGTTCAGGGACAATTCGAGATTGAAAAGGGAGGTCTCCATAAAAACGGCGTGGTCAGCGTGATAAAACGGCGAAATGGTTTACGCAACCCTTTTCAAAAAAGGCTTGACTGAAAAAGAATGGAAGGATGCAAGATGAGACAATCGACCTATTTGAAGATGGGTTTGAACATGCTTGTGCACAGCAAGCTCAGAAGTTGGCTGACCATTATTGGGATAGTTATAGGAATTGGGTCTGTTGTCGGCATCCTCTCCCTTGGAGATGCTATGCAGGAGCAGGTGCAGAGCAGGCTCGCCGAAATGGACCTGACAAAAATAACCATCAGTCCAGGATATACCAAAGCATCATCTAACATGCCTGGCTTTCCTGGGATGAGGGGTTCATCAACAGACGCTGAATTGACAGATGACGACATTGAAGCTCTTCAGGGTCTGGATGGAATACAGTACATAGCTGGCCAGATCTCAGGCAGTGAATCAGTGATTTATGCAGCGCAAAATGCCACTCTCTCGATTACAGGTGTGGACCCTCAGGTCTGGAAATACATGACTACTCTGAAAACGCAATCAGGAAGATTACTCGAACCTGCTGATAAGTATGTTGCAGTCATAGGAAGTGGGATTGCTAGTGGAGTTTATGACCAGGAAATAGGGGTCAATCAGGTAATAAATATAAATGGCAAAGCTGTGCGTGTTGTTGGAATCCTGGAAGAAGAAGGTGAACGTGGGGACCGAAGTATTTACATGCCGATCGATGGGGCAGTAAACCTGCTTGATGACGCAGAAGAAGGTGTTTATGATTCAATTACTGTGAAAGCCAAGAGTGAAGATCTGGTTGATGGATTGATGGAAGATATAGTGGATAAGCTCATGGTTTCAAGACATATAATTCAGGAAGATGATAGGGACTTTTCCGTGACAGCTTCCAAATCGATGGCAGAGTCTGTCACTGAGATGACGAGTTCAATGACTCTGTTCCTTGGTGCTATTGCAGCAGTGTCTTTGCTTGTGGGAGCCGTTGGGATTGCAAACACTATGTTTACCTCGGTCCTTGAAAAGACAAAGGAGATAGGAACTATGAAAGCCATTGGAGCGAAAAATCGGGATATCCTTATGATTTTTCTCTTTAATTCCGCAATGGTTGGTCTTGTTGGTGGTATCCTTGGAGATATTCTTGGAGCTTGTGTTTCAACTCTTTTCCCTATGCTGGGTCTGCAAATGATGAGAGGAGGAGGCTCTTCAGACATATATCTTGCTCCTGACCTGATGGCTTTTGGGCTCATCCTGGCAATTTTAATAGGAGTGATCTCAGGAGTAGTCCCTGCGTACAGAGCTTCAAAGTTAAAACCAGTAGACGCACTAAGATACGAATGATTCACAGCTAACGGAAAAGAAAGAAGAAAGGTAGTAAACTCTTTCTTAATTTTCGGTTTCTTTGGAAAAAATAGAGGTAGGACAAAAATGAATATGATTGACTTAGCAGTTATTTCTGAAAAAAGAAGGAATTTGCTCTTACTTATAGAAAAGGAGCCAAGAAGAATAGAGCAAGCAGTTCAAGGATTACTTATCAGTAATTACGGTGAGACAAACAAATTGATAAAAGCCGAAAGTTCAAAATTGTTTGTTCACTGCAGAACGTGAATACACCTTTTTTGATAGTAACAGACCGATTTATGGAACGGAACTTTTCCGAATTGATAAACGACTAAGCAACTAGCTAATAATGTGTTCAGAAAAAGAGGCTTTGCATTGGGGAAATGAACTTTGCACATATTATTAGAATGTTTCAAAACCTTTAGCTTCAAAACTGAAGCTTTTGGACTTATTGAGTTTTCGATAGGAAAAATCAGTTTGAGGAAATAAAAAATTATAAAAAACAAAGGTAGATGATTAAATGAAAAGAATTAATATGATTTTGATAGCTGTCCTTATACTGGCTATCTTTCCCTGTACTGGCGCAAGCGCTAAAGATGGAAATATCGGAAGCAGCCCAGAACATAAGAATACTACAGATTGGTTATTTATTGAACCCCCGAGTCTTGAGGTTCAATACTGCAGTTTCGTAAGTACCATTGAAAGTAGAGTCAATGATTTTCAAAATTTGAATTCGAAATTTCCTTTGTCTCCTGGGGAAAGAAATAGAAATATGCCACAAAATTTCCAACCCACGAATAATGAAAGAAGGTACCAACAGTCATCTCCGGCTGTCACCAGAGAAGAACCTTCGGAAGGTGTACCTCCTGACATGAGATCAAGGAGTTTTCTGGATGAACAATACATAACGCAGCAAAATACTTCCTATTATCAATCCTGTGTTACCCCATATGCAGATGCTGTAACCTCTTACCTTAAAGAAAATAGTCTTGACGATAAATACGAGATCTATGAAGCCGCTTTATCGTGGACCTGGGTCTCAGATGAGACCCTGAACGGCGTAGATGAAAAGTGGCTTACTCCAACAGAGTTTCTTGAAAAAACTCCTACTTATTCCAGCAATCCGGATTACGGAGAGCCTGTCAGTGACTGTGAGGAGCAGGCAAATACTCTTGCATCCCTGCTGATCACCTCAGGAGAATATAATGAAAGTACTGTACGTGTAGCTATAGGAAAAGTAGATTTCGGAAATGTTAGTGGTGGGCATGCCTGGGTAGAAGTTTATGAAAATGGGGAATGGTTCCCACTTGACCCGACTGAAGGACCATACTATGACGATGAAAACTGCTCTATAGTATCTGCGGACGTATCGGAAATCAATTATGACGAGTACCTGGAAAGTACATATCCTGCTGCTAAAGTCTGGTATTATTACAATAATAAGTATTTTATGGAAGTGGGAAAGCAGAATGAAAATGTTCCGGTGTTCTGGAACGAGCAACCAGAAAGTTATCCAGAAAAACAGAATGGAGATGCTCAAGCGTTCCGAAACAAGCAGCTGGAAAGTTATCCGGACTGAACTCGTGGGGTAAGATATTTCCAATCCCGTAAACCTCTCAGGTTTTTTAACCTTGAAAACGGTGCCTGGAGAGAGGAAAAGTACCTCCGAAACTTTCATTCCTGTTTAAGGGAACTGAAAATCGAGAGGTATTTCATTTTCCTACCTCTCTTTTGAGCCATAGTTGCTCTCTTGGGTCAAAACGTTTCTTTTATCGGATTCGCTTTTCTATGTGCTTTATTGAATGCAGTTTCTTCTATATTCAATATATCTTGGTTTGACAGGTTGACATTATGAACTGAATGCGTCTCAACCTATCAATAACTTTCTTGCTAGCATTTTTCAGGTGTCTGGAATATTTATATATTTAGTTATATATTTAGTTATATATTTAGTTATATACTTATATATTTATTTACTTATTTACTTATTTATTTATTTATTAATTTATTTATTTATTTATTTATTTATTTATTTACTTACTTTTTTATTTACATATTTAATTGTTTATTTTAAACTGATTAATGTGTGTCCTGAATCTCGTTACTTGCATATGCAGAAAAACCACTTTTACAACAATTTTTACGGACAGTAATGTGCTTTACATGAAAAATGCATCAGGTAAAATTTGTTAGAGGCGAAACTTCTCAAAGTTTTTCGTTATAAAAAATTTCAATTTCGGGATTTAACTCATTATACTTTATTAAACCTTGATGCCTCAAAAGTAATATTATCTTATAAAATTTTTATAGTATTTATTTTTTTCGTAAGATTAACACTTTTGAATCGTTTACTTAAAGTTTAACCTATTTTTATTTTTTTGAATCTCAGAAATGTTAGCACAATCAGGCATACATGTAAATATTACTTATTAAAAATATATGCAATGGAAATGCCGTAGGAGTGGGTTTTTAGGTCGATTACAGGAAAATAAAATAAAAATGTATAAATGAATACAAAGAGGTTTTTAGGTGTTATACAAGAAAATATCTATGCAAAAGTACGAAAACTTACACAAGATATTCAGTGGAAGTAACAGGAATACTTTTAAAATCTGCCGTGAATGTGGGGGAGCATGCGAGCATAATAAAATCGGAACTTTGTTGCCCGGAGAAGAAGAATATATGGCAGAAAAAATGGGTATAAATGTTTCGGAGTTTAAAATTCGCTACCTTGATGTTCTGAAAATGGACGACGGGACTTTAATACATGTATTAAAATTGGGAAAGTTGTGCCCATTTTTAAGTGAAGAAAGTAAAGAATGTAACTGTCGAGATTTTAAGCCTGTATTCTGTAAAATCTACCCATTGGTTCTTACACTTGAAAATGAAAAAATAAATTTTAAAATAGATAATTCGTGTAAATTGTCAAGAAAAAAAGCTTGCAGGCTTTATTTTGAAACTGCTATCCCGCTTTTATCAAATCTAGCAATTCCAGTAGATTGGTTAAGATATGTAACTAGCTATGATAATCTCTGCTTCGACTACGATCAATTGAAAGAATACAGGAGAAGAAAAAATAAGTACGCAGTTTTTTCACTGGAAGAATTGTTGAGTTTGCAGAAAGCCAAGATCGAGCCTATCAATCTATGTGTTGATTTCGGTCACGATTTCGTTCAGAAAGTTGAAGAACCGGTTTTCGAACTTTAAGCTAGAGAGTGAATTCAAGTAATTATAGAGATCTGAGTTGTATATAGCAAAGTTAAACTTCTATTTTTTCAACATTCAAATTTTTTAATCTTTCAACTTTCTTGTTTTTCAGCTTTTTATTTTTCAGCTTTTTATTTTTCAGCTTTTTATTTTTCAGCTTTTTATTTAGCAACTTTTTTATTTAGCAACTTTTTTATTTAGCAACTTTTTTATTTAGCAACTTTTTTATTTAGCAACTTTTTTATTTAGCAACTTTTTTATTTTCTCCGTAGTTTTACCTTTTACCCTGTGCTTTACTGTCTAGTCCAATCGTTCTATCTTCACTGTTATTATTGCCTTTTATCGGAATAGCGAAAGCAAAAGTGCTTCCCTCTCCAGGATTGCTTTTGAACCAGATATATCCGCCATGCAACTTGACAATCTGTTTAACCAGCGAAAGCCCCAGCCCGGTTCCCTGAAACTGTTTGGACAAAAAGGAATCAACCTGGCTGAAAGGCTTGAAAAGTTTACTTTGGTCCTCAGGTTTAATCCCAATTCCAGTATCTATGACCGTTATTTCTACCATATCTCCTTTATTTCGTGCTCCTATTTTTACAAGCCCGTTTTCAAAGGAGAACTTTATCGCATTATCAACAAGGTTATACATTATCTGAACGAACCTTGCTTCGTCAGCACATATAGTGGAAAGACTGCTATCTATATCGATTTCAACTTGAATATTTTTTCGGTCAGCTATAGGAGACAGAAGATTTCTTAGTATGTTAAACTTACCGGCAAGCTCAAACTTTGTATAATTGAGCTCCATTTTTCCAGCTTCTACTTTCGAGAGATCGAGGATGCCATTTATCAGATTCAGAAGGTGTTTTCCACTCTTTGAGATGTTCCCAACGGACTTTAACTGTTTTTCGTTAAGTTCACCGTATACCTGTTCATATAAAAGGTCAGAAAAACCTATTATAGAATTAAGTGGGGTTCTCAGTTCATGGCTCACATTCGCCAGAAACTCGCTCTTGGTGCGGTTTGCGGCTTCTGCTATTTGTTTTTCCTGCAGGAGGGTTTCTGCTGCTTTCCTTTCCGTAATGTCCCTGCACATTTCGAGGACTCCTATAATTTTTCCGCCCTCTTCGGTTACGGGTATTGCCTGAACAAACCAGACTTTACCATCTTTTGCAGTAAACTCTTCTGATTTTTTGTTGCCTGTTGTGAAAACTTGCTCAAGTTGAAGGTAATCGGATAATGGGATACTTATATCAGGAGTATTCTTAAGGCATAGACCCACTGCTTTTTGGAGATCTATCTTCATAAATTCCAGGGCAGTTTTGTTTGCCCAGATAATATTACGTTCAGGACTTACGAAAATTGCCAGTTCATTCAAAGAATCAAGCAGGACTTTCTTTTCTCTTTCCTGTGCCTTTAACTCCTGCTGTGCAAGATCAATTTCGTTTAACATTCCGTTTATTTCCCTGGAAAGACGGTAAAGTTCATCATTGTCCTTGAGAGACAATCTTCTGGAAAGATCTTTTTCCGATCTTACCTGAGTAACAAAATTATCAATTCCTATTAGCCTTGAGATGAATAACTTATCAAGAGAAAATTTAACCCCAAACATGGTCATTAGACCGATTAGTAAAAGGAAGAGATACATGTTATTCAGGGTTCTCTCGCCATACAGATAGATTTCTCTTGGGAAATCCGCCCTAATAACAAGAGCAGGTTTACCTGAAATATCCGGCAGTTCAAAATAACCAGCTATTCTGCTGTCATTAAGAGGTTCGACAATAGTATGTTGCGGACTATGTGAAAAGTTGTTAAGCTTAGCCTGGAAATCAGGAGGAAGATTGTCATCAACACTATACATCAAAAGTGAAGAACGGGTAGTTTCTTTAAAGGATTCAAGGAGATTGTCATCAAAATATCTGCCGAAAACCACAGTTCCTCTCACAGGACCTGTATAATTTGTCGTAAGGATAGAATGACACGAAATAAACATGGGTTTTCCATCGAGCAGGACAAAACCGCTTATATTTCCATTTTCTCCTTTTGTAAGGAGGGTCCCGTCTTCCACTAATCTAAGGAGTTCTTCAGGAACTAGTGTTTCCTGTGAGGTGTCGATATCAACCGATTTTGCATAAACAAGAGACCCGGAATTGTTCACAAAAAGCATTACGTTAATTTTAAGCTTGGCAAGAGTATGATTCTGAATGTTTTTCCGTATAAACGTCTCATTTCCGTCTTCAATAAATGAATAAGTATCGTTCCAGCAAGCCCAATCCTGTGCTATATAATTAAGATATCCTTGCTGGGTTGAAATGGCATTCTGTACTTTTTCTACATTATTCAGTGTATCCAACTTTTCAAGATCTAAAAAATTTGAAAGCTGCATGTTATGGGTGAGGGTAAACGAAGCTGCAAGAACACCAAAAATTATGAGAGTTATTAAAAGAACTTTTTTACTAATATCTATTCCGGACACCCCAGGGAATTCAATCGTTAGAAAAAGTTTGAAAGTAACATATAAAAGTTTGAAAGTAATATATTATTGATTAAAAAGGTGAGAAAGTATATAAATTTTAGTAAATGTTAGACAGATTTAAAATCAGTTAAAGCTTGTTCTCTTTCTTATGTTTTAGTCTCCTAAACTTTCCCATAGTCTATTGCAAGTGAGAACATAAGTTAAATGAACTTTCGATAAAAGCTTGAATCGGTCCTTTATTGTTTTTCGTTTATGCCGTTTCGGGCGTTCAGGTATGACTGTTCGGTAATTTCCAGATTTCCTCTGAGATTCACAACTTTCATATCAAACGTGCAGGCGAACTCTTTAACATTTATATGGAAATCTAGATCATCTACAAGCCCACAATCGATTTTTGCAGCCAGGCAGTAGAGTGGATTTTTCAGGTAACGATTGTTGAAATCTCGGCTTCCGTTTTTATTTTCAAGCTGCTTCCAGCTTGAGGCCCACATAGGGGTCAGGTAGATAGTTCCCATACCCTGAAAATTGGTCATGGCCCTGGCATAAGCTTCATTTCCTCCAAGCGACAGACTAATGCAGTCCTCTACGGTTTTTCCATCCCGGTCTTTCAGGAAAAAAAGCGGGCATTTAAGATCAGCTAAATCTTCCTCCAGTTTTCCAAGTGCATGTCCGCAGATACCGTAAAAAATCAGGATCCCATCCGAAAAAAGAGCCATCTCACGGATATTTCTGTAAACCTCCATCTTTAATATATCAAGATCGGCATGCAAGCCCAGGCTTAATAAGTTTACAACAACACTTACCTCTTTTCCAAGTTTCCGTTTCCTGCAAAATCTATTGAAGATAGGAAAACTGGAAAAGAATCCTGCAGCAATTCTTAAATCATAGCTGGAGTGACCTTTGAGAAGCATTGGGACCCGATCCAGAAAAGCTGTCTTTGGGTTGCAATTTCTTGACCTGAGCTTACGAAGGAACCCTGAAATTTCCCGATTTTCTACAACGATTAGCTGCTGTAGCTCACGGTCTTTTGATAATACATGTACAAGCTCATCTTCGAGCATCCTGCAGGCAACAATGCTCAGTACAGACATAGTTTGAATGTCCTTCCTCTTAACTTTGCTAGGATTTTTTCTGGAATCATTTCGGGTAAACTTCTGTTTTCAGAGTTCCTGGAATCATTTCGGGTAAACTCCTATTTTCAGAATTCCTGAATCATTTCGGGTAAACTCCTATTTTCAGAATTCCTGAATCATTTCTAGTAAGTTTCTATTTTCTTGATTCTGAAATTCTTTATGTCAATTTTTATCTTCGGAATTTCTGGAGTTCTTTCTGGTAAATTTCTACTTTCAGAATTTCTGAAGTCCTTTCTGGTAAGTTTTTATGCTAAAATTTATTCCTGTACTTTATATTGAGGTCTTCTTCATAGATCTTTACTTCTGGATCTTATTTACGGATAATCTTGCACGGTAAATCTAAGGTATTGACAAATTTACCTATAAAAGCAATATAAAATTTACAGCTATATACAGATAAAAATTATGTTTAAAAGAAATTCTCGAGAAAAACGAAAGAGAGTAAATGTGAACAGAAAAGAATAGATATCTGTCCGTTCTCAATTCTGTTCAACTAATTATGTTAGTTTCAGTTACCTATTCTCTTAATTTGTTATTATTAGAGATTACAGTACACTATATCTCTTTATATCACTGAACTTTACTTCCTATTCCTTTCCTTCTACCATTCTGCTTTTGTCTATTTTTGTCTATTTTTTTCTTGAATTTACAGGAAGTTTTTTATCAGGAGTGACTCCGTAATATTTTGTCCTTGCGGCTCCCCAGATACAGCCGTTTTTCCCGAAGATTTTTAACTCGATATTCTGGATAGCCTTGCAAATTTTATTTCCTTCTCTTGCACCCTTGCAGACTATGCAGAACTTTTCACAAAAAACAGGGGCATTTTCCTTATTTTCAGCCATTTCGACACTCTCAGCCATAATTTGTTCTTCTTATCCAGGTACTTATGGGTGCTTATCCAGATACGGTGCTGATACGATATGATCAAAAACTTGATTAGAGTAACTTCTTTCCTGCGTCAGGACCGGGAGCACACTGGAACACATCGCTAATTCTTACTTCTATAAGGTTCTTTGCAGGAAGTCCGGGTTTTGCCGCATGCACAATTGCTTTCATTTTTTCAAATTTTTCCCCAGAATCAATAATATCAGCTTTACCTTTTATCTGGAAACAGCCGCCTGTATCTGGTCCCCATACATAGACTGCCACATTTGGATTTTCCTTAAGGTTTGCCAGGGATTTAGCCATGAAATTATCTGCAATCCATATTGTTTCATCATCTACAAGCTGGCAGAACCCTATAGGCACCACGTTAGGAACTCCTTCTTTTGAGGCCGTAGCTACGGGAAAGATCTTTACCTTCGAAAATGCAGTCTTCATCTCTTCACTTAATTTTACCATGATATCACCATCAAATGGTCGCAGTATAAATTTATATATTTAAGCGTCAGAATTATGTATCGAAGACTGGATTTGTGTATTTTAATAACCTTTCCGGAAAAGGATCATCTAGGACTTTTAAGCAAAAAATAGAAAACATTGAGTCTGAGCAATAGTATAAAGAATCTGGAGTAAAAATATTCGAAAAAATCGGATATGAAAACGAGAAAATTGTCAAATGGGAAAACTGACTGCAAAAATATGATTTTCTTCTCGAGTATACAGATTAACCTTATGCTCAGCTTACTGACATTCTTGCCCGTGAAGTTCTTGGATTCCGGAATAATGAGGCTGAAGGTGTTCTTGTCGAGGCAGACGGCAAACCTGAGGTTATGTACAATAACCTTTTGTCTCATAATATCTCAACAAATTCTTAACATTGTGTTCCCGCCCTTTTGAAACTCGTATGCTACTTTTATTTCTTTTACATTTCGATTTCTCATCCTTAAAAAATCGATTATAGGCTCAACGTATGATGATCGGTCGGCATTTAAGTCCAGTAACGGAAATATTCTGACTTCATTTGAGACCCTGCACAACTCCTCTATCGATTTCAAATGAAACGCCAGTGACAGATTATCCGTATATAGAAATAACAAGTGCGAGCACAGTGCCAGATCAAACTCTTTATCACTAAAAGGCAGAAAAGGCAGTTCACCCGGTATATATCTTTTTTGCATCAAGCCTCCCGAAAAATCATTCAGGAATTTCTCCATAGCTGACATCCTTATTTTTCCAAGTTCTTCAACTGAGCCGATTTCTTGCCAGATAAACTTATCCTGGTTTTTCTGAGTCTGATCAATAATGTCATTATAGGTTTCATAAATTCTCTGTCTAATCTCGTCAGCACTGAAAATGTAAACAGGGTCGACTGATATTATATTTCCTCCTAGTTCTGTAAGTTCTGCGTTGAAGCTTGCAGGTCCATCTCCACAACCCACTATCTTTTGCCTGAGATCGGCAGGTGTTAAATCAAACATTCTGACATATTCGTTGAAAGACCTGCCCCATGGCTTGATATCATTATATGTTATTGCCATAATCTGTACACCATAGTACACAAGTGTGCAACATATATAAATCAGTATTCTTTAATAGACAGCATATCTTAAGATGAATTTTAGAATGAAGTTAAAAAATTAGTGCTCAGATTATAGTTTCTGGATCAGTGAGCACTAAATTAGATTTGACTTTTCATAGACTTAACTGTCTTTTTAACAGAAGCTTTTCTGCAAATATAGATAAGATTATATCAAAGGAACATGTATTGAGAAGTGAAATTAATCATAAAGTATATCTTCTAGATATATATTTGGGGGGAAAAGATATTAGAAAATCTGGGACTCTTGTAGTTTTACTTTTAACAGTACTATTTATTTCCGGCTGTGCGGAAAATGGTCAGGACAATAATACAGGATATGAAGACGAAGAAAGGATAACTCCAGTGGAAGATGCTACTCCTAATGTAACAGAACAAGTTACAGAATCGGCTAACGAAAACACTGGAGAGAGATCAATGTCTGGTCAGGAGGAAACCTCCATGGATGAAGGGAAAGAAGTCATAATACCGGGTGAAGAAAACTCCGACCAGGGCAATGAAACTTCTTCTGAAAACTTAGACAACAATCTGACAATTGTTCAAACTGCAGAAGGGGCAGGATATACCACCTTTGCTTCACTTGCAAGGGATGCAGGACTTGAAGACATTCTTAGTAAAGGAGGACCTTATACTGTTTTCGCTCCTACTGACATAGCCTTTGAGAGCCTTCCAGAAGGCACGCTTGATGACCTTCGTAACGATAAAGAGAGACTGAACCGTGTACTGACTTGTTATGTAATCAACGGAGAATACATGGCCTCAGATCTTAAAAATGTTGATACCCTGGATTCCCTGGAGACCGAAAAACTATCTGTGAATACCACAACTGAAGGACAGATAATGGTAGGAGACGCAATTATAATAGAGCCTGATATCGTTGCAGGTAATGGAGTAGTACATGGAATTGATAAATTAGTGATTCCATTAGAAGTCTAAAATAGAAACCCGGAACAGAAGCAAAACTTATGAAGCAAAACTTACGCTGATTTAAAGATCATATGACTTAAAAATCATATTGATTTAAATATTTAAAGATTATATGACTTAAAAATCATAGTAATTCAGAGACCACATTGGTTTGCTTCTTTCGTTCCTTTTACCTTACTCTTATCATTTTTTACCTTAATTCTATCGTTTTTTACCTTAATTCCATCATTTTTTACCTTACGTTTTAGATTTTATATCCTGTCAGTCAGCTTTCTGTCAGTTTAACTTTTGTTCAGTTTTGATAACTAATTATTGCTCTGCTCTACTAGTCAAGCTTTATCTTGTTTCGTCAATCAAACATTTGTTTCATTGAGTTATCTACAAAAGTTAAGGCAATTGCATGGAATAACAGGATATCTTCAAATCATAGAATAGCGACCACATTAAGTATGAAGGAATTATTTTCCAACACTGGTTTTTATCAAAAATCAGATGCGGGTTTCACAGGTTCACCTGCTCTCTGTACCCGAACTTAATGCTGTAATCGAGATAATAGATAACTTCTGGTTCAATTTTTATCATGATACTATCCGGATCTGGGGGCATGTCTGCCGCAACCGGAAATTTGGCTACCAGTATTTCTCCAATTTCTCGTAATTCATTTTCATCAGTAACTATTGATGCCTTGCCTTCAATCTGAAGAGCCTGCATCTCAAACCAGTCTGGATCGTCCTCGTCGACAGTATATGCTACATAAGGATTCTGCATAATATTCTGGACTTTCCGAGTATTTTTATTAGTTACCATATATACAACAGCGCCTTCGGATACATATGCCATTGTATGGGCCATTGATCTGCCTTGCGGGCTTACGGTTGCAAGGTTCAGATAGTAATGATTTGAAAGGTATTCGTAAACCTTATCTTTAAGCTCTTCTGCCATAGTCCCCACCTAAACACTTATAGTTCTAAACTAAAACCCCGTTTTGTCGGATTTTGTCCTGGTCTGCCAGGATAATGTAAATTCTCTACAGGCTTTCTAATCCTGTGATATAATTTCCAATTTTTATACAATTTCTAATTTTTTAATAAATTTTAGCCATGTAGTAAATTGAGTTCTGCAACAACTTATAGTTTTATAATACAAAAGGGAAAACTGCGTTTATACTATCTTTCCCCATACAGTTTAGAAGGACAAAATTTATAAATTTTACTTATATCTGCAATCAATAGGGAGACGAATACTATAGATTTATGATTTTCTCCATACTATGTTAGAAAAATGATGAAAGCTGACTTGAAAAAGTAATTAATGACTTTTGAAATTAAAGTATGACATAATTTAGTCAAAAAGGAGTCAAAAAATAGCCGAAACAAATTAGAAAAGTTAGTGAAAAGAGTTAAAAAGGATTGAAAGAGCAAAAAACATATTTATGACTTTCTCTTCTTTTTACATTCTATTAGTTTTTCTTCCAGACGGATACGAGAGATAAAGACTCCGAATTGCGTTGCAATAGTTTCGATGACAGTGCGCACGCTATCCGGAATCTCGAATTCAAGGCTAGAAGCAAGGTAAAAAGCTGCAATAACATTTTTTCCGGATTTTACGGGGATTATTGCGGTAGCCCTGAGATTTTCATGCCTGAGTGCATCATCTCTTGAAGTGAGAAGCAGGTCTATATGCTGTTTATAAACCGGCTGCCCTATCATAACAAGTTTAGTATTTGGGGAATTCACACTGTAATGGGAAGCATGCTCGACAAAATTAGTGGAAAAACCACTTTGAATGGCAAGCGTCATATCTCCTGTTTCTTCATCTATGAGATAAATACCTCCTGCATTGATTTCATCTATTTGCAGGCAGGAATCCAGTAGTTTCTCAAGAGTTTCGTTCAGGGAACTGGAGGTGCTGAGTGCAATGCCAAGGTCTCTCTGGATATAGAGCAATTTTTCTTTCCTCTTCCGCTCAGTAATATCCAGGACTATTCCTTTAAGGTACTTTACTATTCCATTTTCATCAGCTTCAATGAAAGTTCTTTCTTCAACCCAGCGTATTTCGCCTGACTTAGTCAGGATGCGATACTCCTGAGAAAAATCCACGTAATCTTCTTCTATCCTTCTCAAAAGTTCTCTTTCCACTCTTTCCAGGTCGTCAGGATGCACAATATTACCATACATGAGTTTTCTTGATGTAAACTCTTCTACGGTATACCCGAATTTCTTTATGTTTTCTGAGACAAACTCGGCAGGCCAGTACTTTTCCGGCTTCCAGAGGAAAACCGTGACAGGAACTTTATTTATTACTGAAATTAGCTCCTTTGCCATCTCAAGAGCGTTACATAGTGCTACCTCATTAAGGTATTTACAGGCTTTCTGCCTGCCGTTCCCATTTTTAGCCGAGTTTGAAACCACTTTAGACATCTCATTCTCCGTAGATTAAAATCTCTTACAGGAAGCTTTGAATACATTTCGGATATTTACATTTTTTGCTTCACAAACATAGAAGTACGCAATAAATTAAAAAGCTTGTGATTCGAGATTCCAAATGCATCAGAATGCAGAGACTTGAAAGTCAGAATCTATAAAAAGATTATACAAAAAAGAGCACACAGATATGAAATCACTTAAGAGAAAAATATATATACAGTATCGAGGTCATAGCCATTATAGTTAATAACAATTCTATTTTTAGACCTGTTTCTTTATCTAACTTTTTGAAAGATTCTTGACTCTCTGTACCTCAGGTATAAATCCCGTTTCAAAATGAATTTTCAAGGTCAATTTGATATATAACCGATGATATATTTTTGATATAACTCTACAAAAAATAAAAAGAGGCGAGTTTGAGAATATGGATGACCTTCAGGGAGTATTGAAAGGACAGAAAATTGCTTACTTTTCTATGGAAATAGGGCTTAGCAGTGAAATTCCGACTTATGCTGGAGGGTTAGGCATACTTGCAGGGGACACTATTCGTTCGGCAGCGGACCTGAATATTCCGCTGGTAGCAGTAACACTGGTAAGCAATAAAGGCTATTTCAAGCAAATTCTTGACTCTTCCGGAAACCAGGTAGAACACACTGAAGAGTGGAATCCTGCCCGGTTTATGACACTTCTCTCAGAAGAGGTAAGCGTAAAAATCCAAAATCGGGATGTTAAAATCAAGGCCTGGCTGTATAATTATAAAAGCCTTACAGGAGGCTGTGTACCTATTATTTTCCTTGATACCGATGTCGAAGGAAATGACTGGGAAGATCGCAGAATTACGGATTTTCTCTATGGGGGAGACCAGCGCTACAGGCTCAAGCAGGAAATAGTACTTGGAATAGGGGGAGTAAGAATGCTTGATGCATTGGGCTTCAAGCTTAGGAAATACCACATGAACGAAGGTCACTCAAGTCTGCTCGGCCTGGAACTCCTGAGATGTAACGGCATTGACCCTATGAAAGTCAAGGAGCTATGTATTTTTACAACACATACCCCTGTTGAAGCAGGGCATGATAAGTTTGATTACGGACTTGTAGAAGACCTCATCCAGGACAAAAACTGTGTGGATATCCTCAGAAGATTCGGAGGAACAGATCGCTTTAATACAAGCCTTTTTGCCCTTAACCTATCAAACTATGTCAATGGAGTCACAAAGAGGCACAGTCTAATCTCAAGTGAACTCTTTCCGGGCTACAAAATCCAGGCAATCACAAATGGCGTCCATTCATATACCTGGACTTCTCCCTATTTCAGGAAACTTTACGACCGCTACTTGCCTGGCTGGGCAAACGAACCCGAACTTCTAGTAAGAATAGATGGAATTCCGGACACTGACATCTGGGAAGCTCATTGGAACGCAAAAAGAGCCCTTATTGACGAGGTGAACAAAAGGACAGGTGTGGGTATGGATTACGAGACCCTGACAATTGGCTTTGCACGGCGCATGACCGCATACAAACGAGCAAATCTGGTTTTATCTGACCTTGAAATGCTTAAAAAAATAAACAGACTGGGCAAAATTCAACTTATTTTTGCAGGCAAAGCTCATCCGAATGACGGAGCCGGAAAACAGCTTATCAGGGATATCTTTAAAAATATTGGGATTTTGAGGGAAGAAATAAAGATTGTTTTTCTGGAAAACTATGATATGGATCTTGCCGCGAAAATGGTTTCCGGGGTCGATCTCTGGCTGAACACACCTACTCGCCCTTATGAAGCCTCAGGTACGAGCGGTATGAAAGCTGCCCATAATGGAGTTGTAAACTTCAGTGTACTGGACGGATGGTGGATTGAAGGCTGGATTGAAGGCGTAACAGGATGGGCAATTGGTCCTCAGCCCGAAGAAAAACTTTCCGAAGAAGAAGCAAAAGCAGCAGAACTCAGCGACCTTTACAATAAGCTGTATTATGTTATAGTCCCCATGTACTACAACCGCAAGGATGAGTGGATTAAGCTAATTAACAATTCAATAGGTATGATAGCTTATTATTTCAACAGCCATAGGATGATGAGGCGTTATGTCACACATGCATACCTGTAAGTCTAATCGCTTTTTATGGAAACTCGAGAGTTTGAGTTTTATTTCCATTTGTTTTTTGGGGAGGGATAAAGGTAAGTAAAGTTTTTGTCGGTTATTGCAAAATTTACCAGTACTCTTTTTGAAATTACCTTGACAAAAATAAATTCCACATTTTCATAAGTTTGCTTAAGAAAGGATTTTGTTTCTGATAACTAGGCAACATGTTTTAGGTAGTATTACTTTTCAGGTAATGTTACTGTTGTTGCCTTTCGTCAGCTTGATTCATTTCGTCAGCTTGATTAATTAAAAGAACCCTGACTGCTTACTGGAAATTGAAACTAATAAAACTACTGTTAATTATATATTAAGATCCAAGAAAAGAAAAGATTGTGTAGGCAATTTTATGAATACTTTTGTCATTCAAATAGTTGGAAAAGAAAAACCGGAAAAACTAACCAAAACAGTATGATGTGTTTAGATAAAGCAGTATGATGCGTTTAACTAAAACAGTATAATGCATTTAAATATAAGAAGATTTTTCCGAGGAAGAAAGCACGATCCCGATTCAATGAAGAGCATATTCTTTAATATTCTATTATCTTTGCAAATAGTCTCAAGATCATATTAAAACTAAAAATTTGACAATCTCAGAGAAATATAAATTATAAGTTAGACCGTTAATAAGTTAGACAGCGGGATCAATTATCCCACTATCTAACCAGATTTATCTCCTTGTATGTCGAAAAGCTCCAAGCAGCCCGACAATACAGTAAATCACTCCAAACCCAGGCATACCATTAGTTTTTTCCTTCTGCTCAGGAGTATGTTCAATATCAGCTGCCATATTTTGAGTGTTATTTTCTGAATTCTCGATTTCACGTTCAGGCAGTATTTCAACCACTTTTTCTTTCTCTACAGCTTTTCCTGTTATTGCAAAGAACGAGAATCCCGGTGTTTCTGCTGTAAAGTACAGATATTTATTATCTTCCTTTAATAATTTCACAGGCAGCTGTGACCATTTTTTGTCGCTGTACCTGTTTAGAGTAATTGAACTCTGGTCGATCTTCTTATCCTGCAGCCAGGACTTTTCAACCTTGAAGCACACTACAGGGTTTCCAATGTTCTTTTCGCTTGCAAATCCACTGTTTCCGACCCAGAGGTTGAAGTACTTATAGACATCACCCGAGTCCAGTACTGAAGTCAGAGTGGATTTTGCTTTGAGCTGCTCGGCAATGGTTGTGATCTTACCTGCAGTCTTCTTTGCATCAAAGCTAACATACACAACACAGGTTGCATTGTTTGTAAAATCAAATACTACAGGCTTTCCGTTTGTAACCTGTGCCTTTGAGAGTTCCTTGACCTGAACATTAGTTTGAGGTTCAGGGGAGCCACCGCCTCCACCGCCTCCGCTGCTACCACCGCCACTACTGTGGCCGCCTCCGTCATCATCGTCATCATCATCTGAACTGCTTTCTGCTGTAACGGTTATTGTAGCAGTTTTTGAGGCAGTTCCGTTCTCATTGATTGCAGTTAAGTTAACAGCATAAGTTCCGGGAGCTGTGAACACATAAACAATGCTTGGATCCGTAGACTCTACAGTTCCGTCATTGCCGATATCCCATTTTCTTGAGGTTGCGTTTTGTGACAGGTCGGTAAGCAGGACCGAAAGAGGAGCATAGCCGCTTGTTACGTTGGCATTGAAGTTTGCAACAGGAAGAATTTTATATTCCTCTGCAATAATTTGCACATTTGCTGAGGAAGTATCATTTCTATTGCTTGCTGTCAGAGTGACATTATAGGTTCCCGGCTTCTCGTACACATGGACAAAACTCTTATTTGTATTGTCCGGATTTCCATCACCATCAATGTCCCAGCTTATTGAAGTTGCGTCCTGTGAACGATCCGTAAATTGAACTGAAAGTGGGACAAAACCCTTTGTAGTACTGACATCGAATTTAGCTACAGGCAGCACTATACGTATCAGCGGGTAGTTGTCCGTGATATTACCATTGGCTGAAACGTAGGGAATATCAATAATACCATCGCTGTCGTTATCAAGATGAGTGTCGGAGAAACCCATAAGTGACGGGCTCCCCCAAAAATTGCCTCCCAGATTCGGCCCACCCATTACATTTTTACCTGAAGTTTTTTCGATGTACCAGGTGCTTATGTTATTTCTAATATTTGCATTATTGGAGTTATTGAAACAGTTATTATAAACGCGGTTATAGTAGCTTCTAGGGCACATATAGATGCCGTTACCGTTTGAGCTTACATTGTTGCCTGAAATATTGTTGCTTTCAGAGGAACCGAGGGAGATACCTTCAATATTGTCATGAATCACATTCCCGGAAAGGATATTATTATTGGAAAGCGAGAGCAGAACCCCAGACTCGCCATTCTCGAAGATTGCATTTTGAGAAAGCGTGTTTCCAGTTGCGGTCGTCATGTAAATGCCTATTCTATTCAACTGAGCTGTATTATTCTTTAGTTCATTATTATTACATGAGCCCACTAAGCAGATCCCATAGGTGTTGCTCGAAATTGCAGTATTATTGATAAGGTGATTCTCACTTGAGTTGTCAAGACGAATACCATCAGCCGTATTGTGATTTAAAATATTGTTTGAAAGGTTGTTTTGTTTGGATCCGACACCTTGTAAAAAAATACCCCTTGAATTTTGGGACGCAATATTATTAAATATTTTATTATTATCTGCAGTCTCAAGATATATACCATAGCCACTATTCAAACTTACTTCATTGCTATCTACTATATTATTGTTGGCACTACTAATTACAGTAATACCATTAAGACTGTTCGAATTTGCCTTATTGCCTGAAAGCATGTTTCCGCTGGATGTATAGGCTACGTAAAAACCTCTGTCATTTTCATTTGCGTTATTGTTTATGACATGGTTATTATTGGAATACCTCATAGCTATTCCGTATTCACAGCTTGAAACTGTGTTGCTTTGTACGTAACTATTCGTACAATTATCCAGGAATATACCATGGTTATTAACTGTTGTATTATTACCTGAAACTGTGCTACCTAAAACTGTATTTTCGGAAGAGTACCTCATTTCAATTCCGTTTCCTCCGTTGGAAGAAACATTATTATTTTTCAAGTTGTTCTTACTTGATCTTGATAAATAGATACCCCAAACTCCGTTCGAGTTTACAGTGTTGCTTTCTAAAATATTATTATTGGTTGCATCCTCCAGCTCGATACCACTGCCAGAGTTCTGGCTTACAATGTTTTTTGAAACGGTGTTACCGCCATCCTGGGTGCTAGCAATCTTAATCCCAGTCACGCAACCTGAAACCTGATTGTTCGAAGTAGTGGTCGAATAAGACTGATAAATGTAAATTCCTGTACCTGTTCCATCTGTCACTGTGTTGTCGCGTATTGCAACGTTTCCGGAAGACTTCACGGATATTCCAATGCTATTGTTTAAAAATTTGTTATTTTC
>Ga0074193_1001546_pt1 | contig 26953 bp, 21 predicted proteins | sample EPASupsiteHSE605_FD_64523 | JGI IMG/M metagenome (GOLD analysis project Ga0074193, IMG submission 64523) | Bioremediated contaminated groundwater from EPA Superfund site, New Mexico - Sample HSE6-05 | ecosystem: Environmental > Aquatic > Deep subsurface > Groundwater > Contaminated ... | reverse complement strand
GGTATTCTTGGAGGCATCATTGGCGGAGATAGATCATTCTAAAAATTGGGAACTGTCTAAATGAAAAAATTGTTAAGAATAAGAAACTACTCTAAATAAAACTACTCTAAATAAAACTACTCTAAATAAAACTACTCTAAATAAAACTACTCTAAATAAAACTACTCTAAATGATAATTAATTGTAAATCAAACTAAAGAAAAACTCATTTTAAAGTAGAATTTATTCTAAAACAAGAAATAAATCCAAAAAAAGTTAGAAATTCAAAAAGGCCTGTTTTTAAGAAGCAGGCCTTCTTTTAATTACTGGTTTCAGGATTCCAATCAAGTTTTTCTGCTCTTTCTCACTAGACTAGAGCTCATTCTTCAAGTGTACCTATTATATTTCTGCGAGCTAGAAAACCAGCAAGTTCATCATCCAAGCTAAGGACTGGAACACCTCCGACATCACGTTCCAACATTATCCTAACAGCTTCTTCAAGCGGTGTATTGGTATAGACACTAATCACACTACGAGTCATAATATCCCCTACCAATAGGTTCTTGATCCTTGAATCCTGCTGATTATCAGCGACTAGATCCCTAAAAGAACGCATAGCAAAGGCAATATCGTCTTCAGCAATAATGCCTACAAGTTTTCCGCTCTCAATTACTGGCAGCCTTCCTACGTTTTTGTCAAGGATAAGTCGCCTAGCGTGGCTAACCCTATCAGATGAACTGATAACTATAGGGTTTTTTTCCATTATTTCCCCGACAAAGCCTGTGAAGTGGTTTCGTTTCATGAATTCCTGGGGTGTCACCCAGCCCAGGGCTTTTCCATTATCAGTGACAATAATTACGCCCCCACTCTTTTTCATCAGGGTAAGAACATCCCTGGTATCGGTATCAGGCAGAACCTTTACGAAATTGTCGGATACGGCTGTTGCAACATGCAGAGAGGATGCAGGTTTGCTCAGTTTCTTGCGAGTTCCGAGCTGCTCTGTCAGACTTCTCATTGTAAGTACACCAAGTATCTGATCATCGTGGACTACCAGCAGGCGCTTTGTGTCCTTCTTTTCCATAAGATCCAGGGCGTGAGATATGGTGTCTGACTTGTCAATCCTATATGGCTGTACCATTATATCTTTAACTTGCATGCAATTCACCTCATGCGTATCCAGAACTTTTAATCATAATGTTCGCAATTTTTTGCGTGTTTTCTTCATCCGTTTTTCCTTTACTTCAATTTCGCATCCTTCTCTTGCTCTTAGCTGTTTTATCTATCGCTCTCTATTGCTTTCTATTGCTACTTTTGCAGTATATACCTCCACACTGCCAGATAATGGTTAGAGGATGGCTTTCATGATATCGGTTCTGCTTAATATTCCCACTATATTTTCTCCGTCACTGACAGGTAATGCAGTCACTCCTTCCTCTATCATTTTTTTAGCAGCTTCACTGACATTTTCATTTACGTCAATGGAATTTATCGGAGAAACCATGATGTCTTCTGCGATTAAAGGCACCTCTTTTACGTATCTAAAGGTTTTCTGGCCTCCAGGTGAGGATTTACGTGCCATCTTGATGTTTTTCGTGGAAAGTTCGCCTTGAAAATCAGTTAAGAGATTTAAAGCAAGGCTTTTGCTGGAAATTATCCCTACAGGATTTCCTGCATCATCTTTGACGATTACTCTTTCGATCTCATTCCTGTTCATTTCATCAATTACGTGGTTAATAGTGTGATGCCTGTGAACAGAAACAATATCTTCAGACATTAACTTGGGGATTTTTGTTTTCATTTCCTCGCTATTTTCCGCAACATAACGCACAAGATCTGTCCTGGTGATAATGCCTACAATATCGTTCTTTACCACCGGAATGTTATGCACCCCATTCTCAAGCATTAAGGCAGCTGCCTGGGAAATAGAGGCTTCAGGATAGATGGTAATAACCGATTCCGTCATCAGTAACTTAATAGGGATCTGGTCTATCGGTCTTCTCCTCCAGAGAGGTTCGGCCTGAGCCAGACGGTTAGTGATGTCTGATTTTGTAACGATTCCCACCATCTTGCCCTCATTGAGGACAAGCAATGTACTGATTCTATGCCTTAACATCAGTTTTCTTGCACGTGACACGGGTTCGTCTGCGTTTAGGACATACACAGGTGAACTCATGATGTCCGCCACATTCATGAAGTACCTCCTTCACTTTTACAATATATAAGTATCAATAATTATACTTTTTGAATTGGATGTGAAAGCTACAACTTTTAACTATAGGCTGTAGATTTTTACGGGAGTAACTAGTACCTCTTGTTAAAGTGAGAGCTATTTTAAAAGTTCTTATTTTTGAAAATCCTTGTCTTAAAATAGACTACACTCCAAATCCTGAATATTCAATGTACAGATTACTTCTCGACCTATCTACAAAGTAGGCTTATTTCCTGGCAGGTCCAGCTAGAGGATTTTTCTTTTTTAAAACTCCTGAAAACTTAGTCTTCTTAAACCTCAAACTCCTGAAAACTTAGTCTCCTTAAACCTTAAACTCTTGAAAACTTAGTCTCCTTAAACCTTAAACTCTTGAAAACTTAGTCTCCTTAAACCTTAAACTCTTGAAAACTTAACCTCCTTAAACCTCAAACTCTTGAAAGCTTAAGCCCGAAGTTTTTTCGGGCTCAGTCAACTTAAGGCTCAGTTAGACTTTAGTTTCACTAAACTTTGTTAAGTTTCAGGATAGTTTGAGCTAGCTTGAACTAGCATGACGGTTTTGATCAATTGAAACCAGTTCTGTTCAATTGATTATTTACCAGGTTCATTCAGAGATCTAAGGAAATCCCTTTCAGTAATGATGCCACGGAGCAGTCCATTCTCCAAAATCGGAAGTGAACCTATCTTTTTCTCAAGCATTATTTCCATCGCTTTTCCCAGGTCTGTACCCGGTTCAGTCCATATCAGTTCTTTTGAGACAATAGATCCTACAGGCTGGTCAAGCGCTTCATGAATGTTTCCTGTTGTCAGCTTACTGAAAGCGTCTCCCCTTCCAAGGAAATGGACAATATCAGTGGAAGTGATAATTCCTGCGAAGATGCCATCTTTAACTACAGGAAGTCTTCGGAGCCAGTTATCTACCATTACTTTTGCTGCCTGTCCAATGGGTGTCTCAGTTGACACCATCTTGACGTTCTTGGTCATATATTCATCAACAGTTCGGCTTGTCACGATTCCGCCCATCAGTTCAATTGCATTCCTTTCGGTAAAGATTGCAACGACCTGCATGTCATTGTTCACGATTGGAAGGCCGCCTCTTTTTCTTTCAATCATCATTGAAACAGCATCTTTAAAATCAGCCTGGTCATTAAGGTAGGGAATATTAGTTTCCATGATTTGCCGTACTTCTTCGTTGATTGCAGCCAGAAGGTTACCTTTGAAGCGGTTTTCAACGAGCAGATTCTTTCTTCCGCCCCCCAGGAAATCGATAATATCTACGGAAGTAACAACTCCTTCCAGCCTCCGCGTTCCGGCGTTTGTAATAGGAATGCGTCTGAACCTCTTTTCAGTCATAATCTTGATTGCTTCCATAATTGTTGCAGTAGGAGGAAGGGTTACTACACTCCTCGTTGCCAGGGCCAGGATTTTTCCTTCATGTTCTGAAATACGGGATTTAAACTCAGGACCTATTCGCATAGTGCCCATGCTGCTAATCATGTGCGGGTCTTTCTGCTGCGCTTTCTTGGATTTGCTCACGCCTGGCTGAACTTTCATCTTATCGACGGACGAAAATGTCGTATTTTTGTTCAATAGGACCACCGAATTCGAGTTGCAGTTAATTGCTTTTTTAGTATTCCATTTCTTCTTTTCCTGCTTTCTTGCAGAAACTTCCCTGGAATCTGCAGTTCATTCCTCAACAGACCCAGATTTGCTCCCGGAAAAAATAAAACCTGAAAGCAATTTTTCCCGAATCTTTCCGAAAGGTTTCCTTTATTTTAGATTTATAATTATTATTAATGATGATCTTTGATGTTATAATCTTTTTGCGTGAAAACTTGCTGCTGTTTTTCGCATTGCATTAGTTCTCAGTTAATTTTTTGTTTAATTCTCAGTTAATTGTTTTTTAATTCTCAGTTAATTGTTTTTTAATTCTCAGTTAATTGTTTGTTTAATTCTCAGTTAATTGTTTGTTTAATTCTGCGATTATCTGTTATTCTTTCACCGGATACCTTCATTACACAGTTTTTTCAAAGGCGATTTTCGAAGGTTTTTTCAGGCCATACATTGACAATAGATTCCAGAAGGTCCTGTCTATCGACGAGTCCAGATACCCTGTCCTTTTCATTTACTATGGTAACCCTTCCAATATCATAGTAAATAATCATCTTAATTGCACTTTGAATGGAATCATTTTCTGACAGTGTATACGTAGGGGTTGACATTATCTTTTCAACTTTTGGGCTCTCATTAGGCCTTGTTCGCCTTTCGTCTTCCGTTTCAGTGCGCACAGCACCTGATTTGATTATGTCCCTGCGGGTTATCATTCCAACCGGTTCGCCTTTCTTTGAAACTACAGGAATACCCGTATAATCGGTCTCGAGCATATGCGCCCAGACTACACTGACTTTGTCCTCTTGTGAACATGTTTTGACTTTTTTCGTCATCACGGTCTGCAGTGTTTTAGGAACATTTTTTGGGACTTCGACATTTCTGAGAATATCCACATTACTCAGGACTCCAACCACAGTACGATCCGTAGTTGATTTAACAACGGGAACTCTGTTCTGCTTCGATTGCACCATCAGTTTTGCGGCCTTTATAATATCCATATCCGGAGTGACTGTAGGGGATTGGCTTGCATACCCGCCTACTGTGACATTCGAGCGTGTAGAGGTAATCCTCAAGATATCCTGGTCACTCAGCATTCCCACAAGCCTGTTCTCTTCGTCAACAACAACAAGACTTCGAAGAAGGTAATCGCGCATCAGCTGACGGGCACGAGTCACAAACTCTCCTTCTTTGATACTCACAGGCTCATCTGTCATAATCTCACTAACGTTCACTGTATACCTCCTTATACTCTCTTTAAAAAAGATGTCTCTGGAAATTGATAAAGATTGTGAGTTATTCGTAGTCCTCACCTTCTTCCTGCCTGCAGTTTCTGCATAAATACCTACCGTGTACATACTTGAGGTCAACAGAAAAAACTAAACAGGATTCACATATACCAGTTATAAAATCCTCTAAATCTTCTGAAATCTCTTCTCTTGAGGGAATGGAGAATAGGGCTTCTCTATTCATATCAACAAGGTTTCTGAGGATAGTATCAAGTCCGGGTGTTATTGCCAGGATATCAGTACTCGAAATTATTCCTATTACTGTCCTGTCTTTCAGGACTGGCAGTCTTTTGATATTTGCCTTTAACATAATTTCGGAAGCTTCTGCAATACTTTTTTCAGGTTCTATGGTTATGAGAGGGCTCGAAAAAATATCCTTCGCTTCCACTTCACTTGGTTTTTTATTTTCTGTAACAATATTTTTAACAATATCCCTTTCAGTTATGATCCCCATAGCTTTATCATTCTCTGTGACGATAACGCTACCTGCATCACGACTGACCATTTTTCTTGCAATAGAAGGAATATCTGAGTTGATATCCATTACTATTACTGCTTTATTCATAGCCCTAGTAACCGAAATTTTATTGATGTCTCTGTTATGAATGCCGGCATATTTTCCCCTGTCAGCCTCTACATCCTTTTCGTGCCGACAGTTTCCGCATAAGTATCTGCCATCTACATACCTGAGGTCAATGGAAGTAGAACCACATGATTCACATACATTCATTCTGGAATTCTCTAAATCTGGAATCTCGTCTCTCGAGGGAATAGAGAGTAGGGCCTCTCTGTTCATATCAATAAGATCTCGAAGAATAGTATTAAGTCCAGGTGCTACCATCAGGATATCTGTATTCGAAATTACTCCTATTACTGTCCTATCTTTCAGGACTGGTAGTCTTTTAATTTTTGCTTTTAGCAGGATTTCGGAAGCTTCTATTATGCTATTTTCAGGCTCTATGGTTATAAGAGGACTTGAGAGGACTTCTTTCGCTTCCACTTCGCTTGGTTTTTTATTCTCTGTAACAATGTTTTTAATAAGATCTCTTTCAGTTATGATCCCCATAGCTTTACCATTTTCTGTGACGATAACGCTTCCTGCATCACGACTGACTATTTCTCTTGCAATAGAAGGAATATCTGAGTTGATATCCATTACTATTACTGCTTTATTCATAACCTCAGCAACTGAGAGCTCTCTTTCAATCTCTTTATTATGAATGCCAGCATATTTTCCCCTGTCAGCATCTATGTCCTTTTCAGGCCCATCTGCCATCTACTGCCATTCCCCCTTTGTCCTGTATGTCGGCAATTAATAATACAAAGTTCACAGTATAAAATTCACAGTATAAAAAGCCAAAATGTAGAATTTACGATATAAATTTGCGATTGAAGCTTTTTAAGTATCCACTCTCTAGGAAAACGCTCCATATTGGTTTAGTTTTCCTTCTAGTCTAGACTCTGAAACTATTAGTTTTTTAGAGACGATACTCCGGAGAAGCTCGTTATCCCGAATCTATTTTTGTCCGCATCCTCTAAGATGTTTTCCCCATAATTTTCGGATTTTTTTACAGCATCTATATATACGAGTCAATGGTACATAATGATAACGGCATTTGCATTTTTCATAAAACACATAAATCTTTATGAAATCAAGGACATTCACTTTAAATCTCCAGTTAGCTTGTTTATGGCGAATTCATAATAAAAAAATGTATAGAGCATACACAGGAATTTTTTAAGTACCCCTCTGTTTCCACTGGAGATTTTTGCTGAGAATGAAAAATGCTCCATTATCTAGAAGAAGTATTAGAAAGAAGTGCAGAAGAGAAGTATATCTTAGAAAACAAGTATATACAGTTTAAAAAAATCAAAATTATATTTGTAATGCTTTCTATTTTTCTCACAGTAAATTTTTCAGACCCCTTCATTTCCACTGGAGAATACTTCACAAGCTTTTACCGTGAAAAGCATGGTTTAAGAAGTAAACCAGAAAGAAGACACTGAAAAAGGAGAAACGATTAAAGCATAAAAAGGAAAACGATTAGAGCATAATTACTCTGCTCCGATTCCCGATGCTCAGTTCAATTTCTTCGTTCAGACCATACTTCGCATAAGCATTAATGATCTGGATTTCGGAGTCAATATCAAGATCTTCGATCACATAAGCCTGTTCTCCCCAGAGAGTTATTTTTATGCTGCCAGTTTCGTCTTTTAATCGAAGGTTTGCAACTACATTCTCGGTTCCGTCTTCCCTTTCAAACTCTTTGAGTTCCCCTATTTCGGAAACTTTACCCTGAACCGAATAGCTTTCCCCAGGGATAATATCAGCAATATCCGTAAACTTTTCTCTGTACTCAATTTCCTTTTCACTCTTCTGGATTATTCCTCGCCCTCCCAGATTGAGTTCTACCTGCTGGTTGAATGCATTTTCCCGAGAGTAAGCATGAAGTACTTCTATGGTCTCGTCAAAATCGACTTCATCCAGAAAACTGGTTTTTTCATCCCATAGAGTCAGTCTGATTTTTCCAGTGGAATCTCCAAGAAGAAGATTTCCAACTCTTCCGGTAGACCCGTCTTTTTTCTCAAAAGTCCGGATTTCTCCTATATCGAGTACTCTACCTGAAATGTTTATATTGCTCATATCAGCCCTGATGTCCTCAATTGGAATAAATTCCTCTTCGTACTCGACTTTTTTCTCACTTTTCCTTATTATGCTTCGATTTCCCACCTGTAGTTCAACTTTCTGAGTAAAGGCGTTCTCTCGCGCATAAGCATTGACCAGTTCAATAGTGTCTCCGTATTCTACCTGGTTCAGGAACTCGGTTCTGTCGTCCCAAAGGGTTACTCTGACTGTGCCTGTACTATCCCCGAGAAGCAGGTTTCCTACCTGTCCGCTAGTACCATCTTTCCGCTGGAAGGTCCTTACTTCTGAAATTTCCAGGATTTTTCCTGTCAAATTCAGGTCTCCCATGCCGTCTTTTATATCCTTTATTTTCTGGCTGCTGGCAGCTACATCGATTTCTTCTTCGCTCTCGGCCAGGACTCCATTATTTCCTACATTGACCTCTACTCCTGAGTACCCCTGCTTCGCATAACCGCTAACCTGGAGAGTTTGCCCTACTTTGATTTTTTCAGCTTTTATAAGATCTGCCATGTTATCCCAGAGCGTTATCCTAATCTTTCCGGTTTCATCTCCAACAATTATATTTCCGACTCTACCTATCGTCCCATCATTTCGAGTAAATTCTTTGGTGTCGAAAACCGACACAACTTTTGCAACAAAATTTATTTGTCCGCTTTCAGCTGTAATGTTTTCAATTTTCACACTGTCTCGACCTACATCTGAAAACCCAAGTTCGTTGGCAACTAGCATAGCAGCCATGGGTTCATCGCAAAGCCCTCCCATGCTTTCGACCTTTTCCTGTACATGCTGCAGGAAGTCTTCTTTACTGATAACGTGGCTGAGCTTCTTATAGATTGATTCGATATCTGTCATATTATCCCTTAATGTATAATTTCTGTTTTCAGTGTCTATTATTTGCTTCAACTCTAAGTAATAATTGTTAGTGTGTTGCTACCTTGAATTCAGTTCATCATTATGGCATAAAATTCAAAAGCTGTTTTAAGAGACCAGTAAATTGCAGCTAGTAAATATAAATTTACAGACCTGAGCACATTAATTCTTAAATCGCATCATTTAATGAATGATAAAAACGGTAATAACCAAATATCTTGTGAAGTCTCTTTTATTCTTTTTGATTCTAAATTCCAGCTATTTTAAGCTTATTTTTATAAGTTTAATTTTCTAAGTTGTGTTTCGTGTTCCTTTTCTTTCAGCTTCGGCAATGTACTGCAAGCAGTCCACCAATTTTTCTACTATAAAGCTTACGGATTGTAACCTGACAGTAAGTTTGAAATTAAGTCCACAAATATCCTTCAATAGACTGTTAAATTGAACTTCAACCGGAAATCAAGGCTCTAATAGTCCTTTCCAAAGTCCTGGTAAGATACTTTAAATATAGCTATCGTAAAATTACTTTAAATATAGCTATCGTAAAATTACTTTAGGTATATATGCTACGGGTATGCAAGCGGTCCTACTAAAAATTACCGTGTACCCGATGAAAGTATTTCTCAACAAAGTAGAATCAATATAATAAACTATGCCTATGCTTATCTGTTATGCTTCTTTCAGGCTTTCGAGCTAAAAGATAATCTAAAATTAAAGCTTGATGCTTGATACTTTTCTATTTCTCCTTAGTCATCCTGCCAAAGAATTCAGAGGCTTCCTGTTATACAAAAAACCAGGGAATAAATTGGGGTAGAGGATAATTGAGAGACATAAAATTTTAGCTTTGTAGCTTTGTCAAAACAAAACTTAAAACAAACCTTATTTATAGTAAAGTTTCGTTATGTACGTGATACCATGATTCGAAAATGCACTGAGCACGGCTATTTTAGAGGAGGCAGCTGTCTGCAGTGTAAACGCCCTGGAAGATACCTGCTGGACGATAACAAGGAAGAAAAACTTGGTAGGTTTGTATCTGGTACTCTCCGGCATTTCCCAGAATCTGTAGGAGTTGAAATGGACAGATTCGGCTGGGTCAATATCAATGCTTTCTGTGACATTATGAGAAAGCGATACAGCTGGATGAGGAAGGAGTACCTTTACGCGCTTGTAGAATCTGATGAAAAAGGAAGGTATGAGATCCGCAATTCAAGAATCAGGGCACGTTACGGGCACTCTGTCAACATTGATCTGGATTATAGGGAAAGTGATTCTCAATATCTGTATTATGGGGCAAGCCCTGAAGAAGTTGATGTCCTGCTGGAGAACGGAATTTTTCCAATAAAGCAAAGATATGTCCACCTCAGCACTTCGTATGAAAAAGCAGTAGAAGTGGCTCTTATTCATACTGAAAGTCCTGTCATCCTTCAAATCGACGCCTTTAAAGCTCAAGAAGATGGGATCTCTCTCAAACTTGCAACTGATGACATCGTACTTGCGGAAAAGATACCTTCTGAATACCTCTTTGTCGTTGAAGATTGATTTTGAAGCTGCCCTTAAAAAAATAGCTTTAAGATGATTATTAAACTTCCAGTAAGTTATTTGTGATACTTTTCTTTCCTTTCCTTTTCTTTTCTTTTCTTTTCTTTCCTCCTCTTCTCCTTTCCTTTTCTCTTTTACCTCTTGTTCTTCTTTTCTGTATCTACCTTTCCTATTCTCTTTCAACTCACGGACACTTCAAAAAGCCCTTCTTTTTTTTCTATCCTGAAGTTAACATCCAGAAACTGTTCAGTAACCCAAATATTTGTCTTAGTGTGAAGAGAGAGTTCACGGACAGTGTAAGAACTATTTCCTGCAAGAGCCATGTACGGTATTAGCTGGTCTGCCAGATATGTGTCAACAGAGGCTCCTGCTCTAAGTTCAAGAATAATTTCGTCTGCAGCATCTTTGCCTACTTTTTCTGCTGGAAGTCCTCTTTTCCCAAGGGCACTCCCACCCATATAGCCTGTCCAGACGGTTATCCCACTTCCAGTGGAAAAGGCTTCAAAGGATTGAGTTTCAATTTGAGATGGGTATCCGGCTTCCATTAATCTTGTACTGGCAGCTTCGGCCTGGCGTAAAGGTACATGAGCCGGAAGATTTGAAGCATGAGAAATTCCCTTGATTTTTTCTTCTTCTTTTAAAAAATGAAATCCTTGCAGCCTGCACGGTTTAAAATAAGCTGAAACTTTTCCTCCCCCTTTAGGGTAGTACCCGTGTTTTTTCAGGGTTACGCTGCCTGAGTATCCAAGCTGCTTCAGAGCGCTGAAGGTAACATGCTGCAGGTAGTCCATTGTCGGAGACCAGGCAACGTCAGTTCCTCCTTTTATCGTTAGTTCGACTTCCTCTTTCGCAAAAGGCAAGGCTGGCATAATGCACTGGAGAAACAAGGTTATGCTTCCTGCAGTCCCGATATCAATATCATACTTACCCCCCTTTATTTCGACTGGAACAAAAGAAAGTTCAGTAGAGCCTGGAAAAAGTCCCGAGATCTGAGCTTGACAGATCTTGGCCGCTGTTTCCAGCGCCTTTAAATGCTGTTGTTTCAGGCCAGGATTTGGTCGGTTTTTCCTGATATTCGTAACTTTTATCCCTTTTCCAGTAACTGCGGAAAGAGCAACAGCCGTTCTGACCAACTGCCCTCCTCCTTCACCATAAGAGCCGTCGATTTCTAACATTTGGTTCTCCCATATTTTCCTGATTTTATCTTACGTTATCCGACTGCCTTTCTTCTGTTTCCTTTTTTACCTTTCTTCTGTTTCCTTTTTTACCTTTCTTCTGTTTCCTTTCCTTTCCTTTCCTTTCCTTTCTTTTTTATTTCGAACTGCAGCTTTTACAGCTGGTCTGAGAGGGTCCACAAGCATAGAGACGGGTGGTGCATAGCAAGTCTCCAGGTCAAGAAGGTCTCTAATTGTAGTTGTCTTTCGAATTGCAAGGGAAAAGGTATCGATCCTTTCCTTTATCCCTTCTCCTCCGGCAAGCTGTGCACCTACCAGAACATCGTCTTTAAACAGAAGTTTAATGTACAGATCTTTCCAGCCCGGATAATAGGAAGCTCTTGTACGCCCAGTGGAGAATCCTGTGCTTATCTTTATTCCATGGCTTTCAGCCTCTTTTGAGGTAATACCAACTCCGCCAAATTGTAAGTCTCCTGCCACGGCTACCCAGGGGTTGACAAGCGGCCCGAGAGGAGTATATTTTCCTGTGATATTATTGCCGATTATGTCGGCCATATGCCGAGCTGTTGTACCCAGCTGACCTAGTTTTTCTTCCCCTGTTATAAGGTCTATTACCTCTACACATTCCCCACCTGCATACACGTAGGGAAGAAATTCTTCTCCTGCCTTATTTCTTGCCTTAACCTGGAGCATTTCATTTACAATTATTCCTCCTACCTTTCCGATTTCGATGCCAGCATCCAGGGCAAGGGATATCTCAGGTCTAACTCCACTTGCAAGAAGTACAAGATCTGCAGGAAGCTGCCTATTCCCTACATATAGTGTTTTTTCTTTCCGGAAATTTTCAGGAAAAGCTGCAGGCTCCCCAGAAACGATTTCAATTCCGAGACTTTTCAAATGTTCTCTTATGATTTCGGAAATATCTGGGTCCAGTTGTCTGGAAAGCAGGTTTTTACTTCGGCTTATGAGGTAGGTTTTAATTCCCCTTCTTGAAAGTGCCACCGCACACTCTATTCCTATTGTCCCTCCACCTATTATGCAGACTCTCTTAACAGTTTCCAGGGCTTTTTCGAACAGTACTCCATCATCAAGACTCCTCAGAGTAAAAACACCGTAAGGGAGAACATTTGTGCTGCCTGTTAGAGGTATAAAGGGTAGACTGCCTGTGGCGATAACGAGTTTGTCAAAAGGATAAATCCCTTCTCCTGTCCGAACAACTTTTAAATCCAGATCTATTGAGCTGGCGCATTCGTTTAGCCTGACATCTATTTGATTTCTTTTGAAAAAATCTTTTGGTTTCACTATTAATTTTCCAAAACTCTCAATTTCCCGTCCCAGAACAAAAGGGATTCCGCAATGGCTATAAGCAGTATGTGAATCCCTTGAAATCACTGTAATCTTAAAATCGCTCTGTCTTCGAATTTTGGTAGCAACCGCCATGCCACAGGCTCCCCCTCCTATAATAACCACTTTTACAGGATCTTCTTCTAGTTTCTGTGCAGATACTACTCCCTGAAATTTTCCATCAATTTCGGCTGGTTTCTGGGTTTCATGTATAGTACTTTCTGTGCCAAAATCGCTTCCCATACTCTCAGTAATTGTGTTTCACACCTATTATAAGTTTTTAAGTGATCGGAAAATTTTGAGGTTAGTGAATGGGAAATTCTCAAAGCGATTTATCAAGATTATTTAATCAGGAATTTTTGAAGGATGAACTACTTAAAAATCTATCTCTTCGACATGAAAATAGGTCTCTGGCATAATCCGGAAAATCGTGAAAAGGACCTATAGTGTTCAGGGGGGCTGAACGAGCGAGTTTGGGAGTGGGGGGTTAGTACATAAAAAAGTTTCTATGTCTCGCCCGTTCAATTTTTTACAAGTCTTTTTTTTTATATATACTTTTCTAAATTTTCGACTCTATTATTCTTTAAATTTTTTGAGTTTCTTCTGACCTATTCTAAAGGACTTCTTCTGGAGTTGTTTTGAAAGTATCTTATCTTCAAGACATCGGCATGAAAAATGACTTTAATTTGATAAAACTTTTTAAATAACCACAAAGTTCTTAAATCCTGCAGGCATTAATTACATGAATTTAAAAATACGTGACGCACAGGTTTCCTCAGTTGCCAAGACTCCTTTAAAGGTGGGAGGAACTGTTCTGTCAGATTATATCATTGATTAACAACTTCACCTAATCACCATTGCTAAATTCGTAAAGATAATCCAATGTAATTAATTCACATGCAAATATAATAAAAACTTCAGATTAACTACATTATACTCAGGGTTAAAATAACCACTCAATGTAGAACTTTAATTCATATATCTTCACCCATGAAGTAAAAGTCAAAAAGTGCTAAGTCAAAAAGTACTCTCGATAAACCTGATATAAATTTCACTTCACTTACCGCTTATCAGTTACCACTACAGAGCCCCTAAACCACGGGATAAGGTATCTGGCATATATCGGCTTTGTGCCCGAATTACCCGTTTTTAAGGGTATTTCTTGAGAATCGCAGAATCAGGTTAATTGAAAAGTTAACACATTTTTTGACTTCTGGCTCTGAAATTTATCTCAGGGTCATAATAAAAACTTATGTTAGGGAAAGGGCTTTCGGGAAGACATTGGAAAGCTTTAGGAACAGCGAAGGTTATTGTCTGCTCACTTGAAAGTTAAGAAATTGTCTATCTAAGAGAGACTTAAGCCAGGCTAATTCAGGTCTGGAACTTTACCAGGTTCCCATAAGGTAAGGGCTTCCACTCGATAGCATAAATTTCTGGCACTATACTAGGATCAGGTCTCCTGACATAAGTATAATGAAAATTCCAGGCAGGTTCGGAACTATCCTTCCGGCTACAGCCATAGTTAATTCTCAAACCTGCTCTTCAAGGGTGTTTTATCCCTGATCTGATATAAATCTGATTTTTTACTATTTTTGCATTGTTCAGAACTTTACGAGTTTTCGGAATCTAGCTAATAGTTTATAATGTCGGGAAACTCGCCGGATATAATTCACAAAATCAAAAGGTACAATTATCAGAACAAGTTCACAATTGCGATGATTATAATTGTTAGGAATGGAATTCCTAGTGAATTTAATTTAATAAAATTATCACGATAAATCATTTACAATATATGAGGAGAATTCACATGCAAAATACAGATACTACAAAATACATCATTCATTCTAAGATTAATGCGGATGGGGTAATTGAACGTCCTGATATCGTAGGTGCGATCTTTGGGCAAACTGAGGGATTACTTGGGGCTGATCTTGATCTCCGTGACCTGCAAAAAACTGGCAGGATTGGCAGGATCGAGGTAATGGTTACGGCTAAAGGAGGAAAGACCAAAGGAAATATCTTTGTTCCCTCAAGCCTTGATAAAGTCGAAACCTCAATTCTTGCCGCATCACTTGAGACTATTGACAGAGTGGGGCCATGCAGCGCCAAAATCGAGGTTTTCCAGGTAGAAGATGTAAGAGCTGTAAAGCGAAAGAAGATTATCGAAAGGGCAAAACTCATTTTTACCAAGATGTTTGATGAAACCGTGCCCGAATCCCAGGAATTGGCGGATGAAGTCCGACAGTCTGTAAGAGTTGATGAACTTACTTACTATGGAAAGTCCAGAATTCCCTGTGGACCGAATGTACTTAACTCAGACGCTATCATTATTCTTGAGGGGAGAGCGGACATTCTGAACCTGCTCCGCTATGGTATAAAGAATACCATTTGTGTAGGAGGGACAAACATTCCTCCGGAAGTTGCAGAGCTAACTAAAAAGAAAACAGTAACAGCTTTTACTGACGGAGACCGTGGAGGAGAACTTATAATACGTGAACTCCTTCAAGTGGCAGACATTGACTATGTTGCCCGTGCCCCCGACGGAAAATGCGTCGAAGATCTTGTCCAGAAAGAAGTTATACGAGCTCTTCGTCGGAAAGTTCCTGTAGAACAGATTATCGAGAAATACGGAATTCAGGAGAGAGAAAATGAAGAAAGCGCCTGCAGAGTGGAGAGGAGCTCTAAAAGAAAGATCAGGGCACCTGAAATTGCTCCCAGGATTGCAGAAAAGAAGTTGCACAAGCGTATTAAAGTTCACAGAGTCTCTTCAAAGCCAGATCTTTATGGGGAGGAACTCCAGGAAGAAGAAACGAAAGGAACAGTGCCTGTAAAAGCTTTTGAAAAGGTTACTGAAAAAACTGCTGAAAAAGTCTCGGAAATAGTTCCTGCGACTATAGAAAAAGTCAAAACAAGATATGTTGTCGCAAAACCTCAGATTTCAGCAAGGGCAGTTCCTGCTGCTGTCAGAGTTCCCAGAGAAAAGCCTGTTGAGAAAGTTCCGGCAACCGTTAAAGTTCCTGGAGGTGAGGCGGTCAGGGTCTCTCCTGCCCCGGTAAAAACTGTCCCGGTTTCGCGTGAAGCCGCCAGGTTCAGACCTCATGTCGAAGCTCTAAAAGGAACTTTAACGGCCAGAATTCTTGACTCTCAGGATAAAATAATAGAGGAGATTGCAGTTAGGGACCTTGCGAGCAGGCTGAAAACTTATAAAGACAATATCCAGAGTGTAGTTTTTGATGGTGTAATTACTCAGAGACTCGTTGATATTGCCTCAAGTAACGCAATTAAGAACCTTATAGGTGTAAAGATAGGAAACATAGCCAAGGTTCCTGCTGATATGGAAGTTTTGACCGCAAGCATGCTTTGAGAGACCCATATTTCTCTTAATTTCCCCTCTTTTTAGTACCTTTTTCTTAATTTTCCCTATTTTTTAATACTTTTCTCTTAATTTTCCCTTTTTTTAATACTTTTCTCTTAATTTCCCCTCTTTCTAGTACCTTTCTCTTAATTTACTCTCCTTTTACTACCTTTCTCTTAATTTCCACTCCTTTTTACTTCTCTTCTCTTAATCTTCCCTTCCTTTTCACTTTCTTAATTCAAATGTTTTTATTTTTTGAAAACCCGGCTTTTTTTCATGTACCTTGACTTTTCCATGTACCTTGACTTTTCCACTCTAGCTTTCTATAACTAATATTCCTATACTTTCCATCTTCTAAAGTCAATTTCGTCTGGACTGTCATCCCATATGTAATATTTATACATGGAACTCATAGGATCACTACGATTTGGTATTGTTTCACACCATAGTGTTAAACTTCACACTTTCTGCCATAATCCTTCATTATTTATCATATACATTATATGGAAAAGTTTATGATGTAGAACTAGGAAGTTCATTTCCTCGGATAATTCTTTTATCCGATTCAAGATAATATTAAATTGATCTTGTAAAATTGTAGGTCTGTTCGCTATGCACAAGGAAGAGCTAATACAACTACACACGTATATGGCCCAGATGAAAAGATATTTTGAAAGGCACGGGGTAACACACGAATTCGATGACTACAAGGCTTTATCCATAAGCCCTGTACACATTCACCGGAGCAAGGCAGATCACAAGCGCGCAATTTTTATTTTAGGAGGCGAGCTTGCGACTCTCATGTCCCGGGACGACCCTATCTTTGAGGAAACACCAGCTCACGTGAGGGATTCGCTGAATTCAGTCATCAAACTCATGGGTAATAACTGATAGGGCCCTTGAAGGTGACAAAGAATTCGTTATCTGAAATTATAGATTCCAGATATTTTTGTTTTGAAATTAAGAGGCGATAAGGGTGAAGGTGCATCTTCATCACCATCCCATCCTCTCCATCTGAGTAGTATTTCTTTTCGGTCCAGCAGGATACAAATCCTATGGACCTATATAATTTTTGCGCTCTTTTGTTACTGTTTCTTACTTCGAGCCTTGCGTATCGAAGTCCGTTTGCAACAAATATGTCACAGATAGTGTGAATTAGTGATGTACCTATTCCTCTCCCCCGATGTTCTTCTTTGACACCGACAGAAAAAATATGCCCTTCGTTTTCTCCAGAACGGTAGCCTACTACATACCCCACGACTTTTCCATGCTGCTCCGCTACAAGGAAACCATCTCCCACGGTTTCATAAAAGCTCATGTACAAGAGGGAGTTGTGCTCCGAAAAGGCCTCACTTTCAATTTCAACTACTTCCTGGAAGTCCTCAGGTGCAAAACGCCTTATCATAATATCTAATATATTTCTGCCATTTTATTATTTCTTCTACAGAAAAAGTTTCTTATAGACTCTTTTCGAAGTTCTTCAGTCCAGATTTCTATAAAATTAACTGTTGTAAAACTTGTTTTCGTAAAACTGAAATTAGTAAAACTAATTTCAATAGAACTTATTTTGAAGATCCGTGTTTAATCTCAAAGTTTCTTGATATGTCTGACATCCACTGCAACTCCTCTACTGGATTTCACCATTTCTTTTCCGCTCATGACAGCTCGTCCTACACAGAGGGCTTTTTTCCCAAGTACAATTACTTCATCATTAGGCCGTATTCCCGGATCAGCTTGAATAACTCCTGGGGCAAGGATGGAACCGCGTGGGAGAAAATCATCAATTGTTACCAGGTATTTCTCACTTTTTAGCATTCTTTCAGCTCCTTCGAGGGAAAGAGCAAGCATTCCATATTGAGGAACCAGGGTTGCAAGTTGTTTTTTCCCAGAAAAGAGCTGATACTTGGGGAATCGGCCTTTGACTGCAAGCTTTCCGGCCTCCTCAGAGAAAAGAAGTGCAGCATCTTCTCCAAACTGATACTCTGCAATCGCTCTTATGAAGTTCTTCTTGTCTTCTTCCGCGTTCAGGCTTTTCTTGCTGAAGCTTTCGGATGCGCAAATAGACTCAACGGTCTTCTTGAGGTTTGAAAGCGCTTCCATAGACGCAAGACTTCCTGTGGCAGTGTAGATTATTTCAATCCCAAGCTTTCTTCCCGCTCGTTCACAGATTTCCCTGTATGCCCCTTCTACATGAGCAACTATGGCCTTGTACCTGTGTTTTGAGAGATAAGCCTCAAGACAGCCGGAAACCCAGGCTTTTTCTTCTTCGTCCCAGTGTCCTGTAACCGCAGTGTCATAATGGGCTGCTGGGTATGTTAATTCCAGTTCTCTCGGCACTATTCCAAGAGGCGATGTTAAAATAACTTCATGGACAAACTTCCGATACTTTCCCAGGGCCAGAATAAACTTTTGATGAGACTGGGATATTGAATAAGGTTTTTTGGCTGCACAGGGGAAAAGTACGAGAATCTCAAGCTCTGGAGGTGTATACCTTTCCTGTATGCGCTGTGCAAATCTTGCCACTTCGATTCGGGATAGGGCCTCTGAGGTATCTGCAAGTAACTGGTTTTGTCGAAAAGCAGGAACCCTTTCTTCAAGGTAAGAGTATTCGAAATCTCCAAGTCTTAACAGGGCTGTGAGCCAGGGCCTGACCCTGCACTGGCCTTCGATATATTCCCTCAATGTTCCGGCCCTGATCCTTTCCCTCACAAGGGAAAGTTCGGCTTCGAGAGCATTCCTGTTATGAGCTGAAAGGAATTTTGCTCTCTCAATTTTTGGAAGCTTCCCAATTTCTACGGGCGTACTTTCAGCACATACCCTGCATCTGCAAGGAAACTCTATTAGGGAGTCGAGATAGAATCTACCTGCTGCTGTCAGGTAGATGTCAGAATAAGCTGCGATTTCCGCTCTGGTATCGTCCAGAACATCAATTCCGAAGTAGACCAGCATAGCTATATTTTCAGGAAGTGTGAGGTTTGGGGCATAAAGAGCTGTGTCAGGGGGAATCTGGTTTCTAAGCTCTATTACGGTCTTGAGAAATCTTCGTGCGTTGTTTTCCATAGTACCTGCCCCTTCCAATATATACAGGTCGGCTTTCTCAGGCTTTCCTCCTACTCTCAGGAGAGAGCCTGTAGGGCCTGTATCTTCGGTGTTTTCGCTATTAAAGGCAGTAAATTTTTCGACTTTTCGGAGGGATTCGATTGGAATTGCAGGTGGGTAAGCTTGATGCGGCAGGATTATGAGAGTTCCATTTCCTGCTTTTTCACGGATTTGCTTTATGTGTGTTTCAAGCTCTACATCGGATTTCACACCCCAGAAACTCCCTGCATCAACAACAGGGCCAGGGTTTTCAAGCTTTCCGAGTTCTGCCGTACTTAAAATGCAGGGCGTACGAAGCTCGGGAGACAGCAGAAGTTTTCCGATCCTTGCTGCTCCGTCTCTTTGTTCTATCTCAAAGTATCGTGTCATGTTTGTCCTCTTATGTCTACCAGAATGTAAAGGTTTGTCCTGCACTTTCTCCTAAAGTTTCTTTTATTTCCCATTTTTCTGAAATTGAAGGATGCTCAATTTTATGGTTTATTATACGGTAACTTTTCAGAAGAAAAATAATATTCTTCAGAAGAAAAATAATATTCTTCAGAAGAAAAATAATATTCTTCAAAAGAAAAATAATATTCTTCAAAAGAAAAATAATATTCTTCAAAAGAAAAATAATATTCTTCAGAGAATGATATTCTTTGGAAGGAGAATAGTACTCTTCAGAAGAAGAATGGTACTCTTTAGCGGGAAGGAGGATGGTATATTCTTATATATTATTAATCTTGATATCTGCTGCAACTCATCTTTCATTTATCTGTCATTGTCTGTCTCAAGCTGTGACAGAAATCCTATTTTTCACATCTGAATTCCAATTTGAGGTCTAGAATGGATATAACTGCAGAACTTCAAAAGATCGTTGGTGGACGACTTTCTGTCTCTCCTTCGGAACTTTATTGTTATTCTTCTGACGCATCCCAGGTCAAGGGAATACCTGATTACGTGGTACGCCCGAAAAGCACAGACGAAGTAAGCCGGATTGTCAGGCTTGCCTATGAGAACAGGATCCCTGTAACTGCAAGGGGAGCAGGCACTGGACTTGCAGGTGGTGCAGTTCCTGTTAAAGGTGGCATTGTGCTGGATATGTCTGGCATGAACCGGATTCTTGAAATCGATATTGATAATATTCAGGTCCTGGTAGAACCCGGGATTATTCAGGATACTTTAAACGAAACACTAAAACCGTATGGCTTTTTCTTTCCTCCCAATCCTGGCAGTTCAGCCATGTGCACTATCGGGGGTATGATAGCTTACAATGCAAGCGGAATGCGTTGCGTTAAGTATGGCACTACCAGAAACTATGTTCGCGACCTTGAAGTAGTGCTTGCGGACGGAACAGTTATCCATACCGGTTCAAAGATGCTTAAATCCGCAGCAGGATATGATTTGACCCAGCTTATTGTAGGTTCGGAAGGCACATTAGGCATTGTCACGAAAGCCAGGCTGAAGATTGCCCCTCTCCCGAAAACTCGAAAACTGGTAATTGCTTCCTTTGAGAATGCAGAAACTGCAGGACAGGCAGTTGTAAAAACCTTCTCACACGGGGTTATTCCCTCAGCTTGCGAGATTCTGGACAGAGTTTCCTTGCAGGTTCTCAAACGTTACGACCCGAAACTTGTGCTTCCTTCAGAAGGTGATGTAATTCTTTTTGAGGTTGATGGCACAGAAAACTCGGCACGTGAAGCCGCAGAACAAATAATGGCAGTCTGTGCTCCTCTGGCTCTTTCCATAAGGCTTGCGGAAAGTGAAAAGGAAATGGCAGATATCTGGGCAGCTAGAAAACTCGTAGGGGCTGCGGTTTCTCGTCTGGACCCTACAAAGAGTCGCATCTATGTAGGAGAAGATGTCGGAGTTCCTATAAAGAAAATCCCGGAACTGCTAAAAAGAGTACAGGAAATCGCTGAGAAATTCAACCTTCCTGCCATGAAGTACGGGCATATAGGAGACGGAAACCTGCATCTCGCCCTATTCATTGATGTTTTAAATAAAGATGAATGGGATCGCCTGAATAAAGCTGCAGACCTGGTCCACAGGACAGCGATTGAGCTTGAAGGCACAGTTAGCTCCGAACATGGGATAGGTGCAGCCAGGGCCGAATACATGAAAGCCCAATGGGGCCCCGCACTTGAGGTAATGCGTGCGATTAAAAACGTCCTTGACCCGAAAGGTATACTGAATCCGGGTAAACTGGGGTTGTGAGAACAATGAAAAACGAAGGAAAAAAGGAAACTGAACAGACAAAAGAGACAGAAAAAATCAAAATAACCCCCAAAAACATAAACGAGAACGAGAGTGGAAGCGAAAAGCAGTCCTTTGAGGTTGACCGCAGGTCGGTTTATAGATGCGTACAGTGCGGAACCTGCCGCTCTGTTTGTCCTGTGTTTGACGTGGTGGGCTGGGAATCTGCCAACACACGAGGCAGAATGCTCATTATTAAAAGCCTGCTTGAAGGAAGACCTCCTTCCGAAGATGTCCTCTCAAGCCTTGCTTCCTGTACAACCTGCGGAATCTGCGCTTCCAAATGTCCTGCAGGAGCAAACCCACCTGAGGTTGTGGAAGCTGCTCGTGCTCAGCTTGTGAAATGCGGTATCACAACTGATGCCCAGAAAAACTTGAAATCGGCTATTATAACATATGGTAACTCTTTTGGTGAAACAAGAGGCCGTAAACACTGGCTTTCTGAAACAGAACGTTCAAAACTTCCCGAAAGGTCAGATTATGTTTATTTCGTGGGCTGCTTCGATTCCTACCGCTACCCGGGGTTTGCCAAAAAAACCTTTGATATTCTGCAGCGCTTTGGCGTAACTCTTCTGCCTGACGAGCATTGCTGTGCTTCTCCCCTCCTACGTACCGGATTTAGGGAGGATGCAGAAAAGGTTATGCAGCACAATCTTGAGCAGATCAGGAAAGTAGGGGCGCACACAATTATCACTAGCTGTGCAGGTTGTTATACAACGCTTAAGAATAACTATCCCGAAGAACTTAAGGTCATAAGTCTCCCTGAATTCCTTGCCGAACACCTGGAAGAACTTAATTTGAAGAAATTTGACCTTACAGTTACTTATCACGATCCGTGCCACCTGGGCAGGCATAACAAGGTCTATGATGCTCCAAGGAAGGTTATCCAGTCGATCTGTACTCTCAAGGAAATGAAAAACATTAAAGAAAACGCACGTTGCTGCGGCGGCGGAGGTGGAGTGCGGACAGGTTATCCTGACATCTCCCTTGAACTTGCAAGAAACAGGCTTAAAGACGTGCCGGAAGGTGTGGATTATATTGTTACTTCCTGTCCTCTCTGCGTAAGGAACCTCAGGGATGCAGGCGGAAATATTGAGGTTATTGATATTGTAGAACTCGTGGCAATGGCGATAGAGTAATTCTATCTCCTTGTCTGGTGGCACGTCAACAGTAAAAAACAGTATATTTTTATCTCCTGAGCGATTCTTGTTATTGAATACTGTAGTCAGATGCTATAGTCGGATGTCAACCTTATAAGTAAGTCAGGAGAACAGGATCGTGAATGAGAATTCAATAACTTTCCATAAAGTCTCACCTGCCAGTTTTAAATGTATGAAGAAAAAGCTTCAGACAATGGGTATTTTTGTCCCTCCTGGCAATAAAGGAAAGCTTTCAGGCCAGGGGGTTGCGGCAGATTTCGAATGGGACGGAGAGTCAAAACTTATTATCACAATCAAGAAAAAACCCTTTATTGTCAGTTATGAAACTATAGCCTGGAAAATAAGCGATTTTGTCAAAGAATGCTACGGCTCACCAGAGAAAATTCTGTGATGAAGTATGGGTGAAAGGAAACTGGACACTGAGGGCTGCCAGGGGATTAAATTCAAAAATGTAACTCCTGGTGTATTTTCTTGCATGAAGAAAAAATTTCGGAACTATGGAATCGAAGTTCAATCCGGAAATTCCGGTGTTCTTGAAGGAAAGGGAATAATTGCCCATTTTAGCTGGGATGGTGAGGCAAACCTGTCAATTGAGATCAAAGAAAGGCCTCTGGACACTTACTGCGGGCAGGTAAGTGGGAAATTCAGGGCTTTCTGGCGTGAGTGTCAGGGTTTATGAAGGTGAACCCTAGTCATGCCTATATCAGGATTATGTGTGTTTTTACCTTAAAACCGCGTATTTATTTGAGATAAATGAATTCAGAAATGTTTTTTAAAGTAAAAGCGAGAAGTGTTTTAAATTCTTCGTTGAGATACTTAATACGTCTTTTTCACACATCTTCGCATGTCTTCGTAGTCTTCTTCGTAGTCTTCTTCGTAGTCTTCTTCGTAGTCTTCTTCACACTTCTTTTTCACTTTATTTTTTGTCTGTTATTTGAATGTCTACTTTTCATGATTGTTTTGTTTTAATTCTTTATATACAATGATACTAGTATTTATATGTCCTTAAAACACATGAGTACTATGGAGATGTAAAAATATGTCCGAATCTCCTAACCGATTTTATTGCCTTGATGCCGATGTTTGGATTGAGGTTCCAGATAGGGTAATAGGCGTTACTGGTAATTGCTACGTTGGACGGGATTATATCCCTAAAAACGGTAAAACACGATATGATGTGAGGATCTTCGTTAAGGAAATCAAAATGGATCAAGAGCATGATACAATGATTAACGACAATGCTCTCAAACTATCTCTACGTAAGTCAGATGACATTGATGCTTTGATTGAGAAAGGCGTAAATCTGAGAAATTTCGGAAAATACGATGAAGCTCTGCAAGTGTTTGATAAAGTGACAGAACTCGAACCCTCAAATGCACAGGCATGGCACAATAAAGGAATTATTCTGGGAATACTTAAAAAGTACAATGAAGCTCTGCAAGCATTTGAGAAAGCACTAAAAATCGAACCGGAGAAAAATCGTAGGGATTCTAGTGATCGTCGTCTTCATCGCGCTCGTAATAAGACCTTTGAAAGGGATGGGGACAACGACGTAGAACAGTAAATTAAATAAATGCAAAATTTGACTTTTATTCCAGCAAGTTCGTGACACTGCCAGTTTTGGCAGTGTACATGATTTTCTGTAAAATAATAAATCTCATAAAGTAATTGGGCAGTGATATATCAGAAGCTCAATTTTTATCAGAGTAGACAAAAATTTGACCTCTAATTTACAGCAAATTCGTGAAACTGCCGTTAAACTGCCGTTAATTACATTGAGCCTATCCCAAAAGTAATATTATGTTGAAATTATAAATTTACTTTTATATTATTTCGTGAAATTGATGACTTTCTATGGAATTCCATGGAACCTTATTTTCCTCCACAGAAACCACATACATGAAGGCCTGTTAACAGGCCTTCCAAAGTAACAGCTGATGCAATGTGTGATGAAGCTAAAATCTACAAATCAATTATTTGGAATAGTTCTATAATATTGAGAAATCTTCTTGAATATTTTGGCTTTTGTTCGTTATCTGTAGATTTACATGCTGATTTTGATATTTTTTACAACAGAATCCTAACGGTTGTATGGTTAATTAAAAACAATTTATAAATTCATTTCTTATTTTACATTTTCGCAGGTTGGTCAAAAATACCCAGATTTGGCCTTTTTAAATTGAAAGGTCAGAGTCCGGAATATTGCTAGTTATGATCCGTTAAAGTTCCATTAAGTCTATTATTATTAATTAATGGTATAATTTAGATAAATAAAGTTAAATTACGAAAAGGTACAATTATTAAGGAGAAACTATTCTATTAATCTTATATACTTGTAGATTTATTTTCATTTCGTACTGAAATGCATTTTGGTATTAAATAATATACGCAAGAATAATAATTTATTATCTTGCATAGTTAAATAAATAAAAATTCTATAAAAAAAAGTCTATTATATAATAAAATAATCTAATTAGAAAAATAAAAAACATATTTGTCGATAATAAAAAAGAGATGACGAATGTGACGAATAAAATTCGTTTGGATAAAATTCGTTTGGAGAGGTAATATGGGAATAACACTTGGAAAAGTGAAGAAGGCACTTGTTCTATTGATGGTCGCCTTTTTCTTAGTATCGGTTACTGTTGCAGCTGCGAGTGCAAAAGAAATAAATCTCCAGAGCCTCCAGAGCTCTTTGAAACAATCCAATAACAATATTAAAAGCAATCTCGGAGACCTTCTTGGAAAAAGTTTCGGAAGCAATAGCAATTGTGGAAACAGCAATTGTGGAGGTAATATTAATACAGACAAAGGTAAAAACGCAGGCACGACAATCGTGAATAATAACGGTGGAAACGGCGGAAGTGCTCCTGGCGGCACTGCCTCTATAGTCGCAACCTCAGCTCCCTCGGTAAACAATGTCAGTTCCAGTGCAAATAGCGGCAACGTTACAGCTAATCCATCAACCACTACAACTGGCGGTACAGTCAGTTCAGTTGGTGGCAGCAATACAGCTAATCCGACAGCTGTTACAGTTAGCAGTGCAGATTCAACTGGTGGCAGCAATGCAGCCAATCTACCAAACACTCAAACTGGTGGTACGGCAAATGCAGCAAATTCATCTGGTGGCAGCGCTACAGCTAATCCAACTTCAACCAATCAAAATGGTCCAGTAAACTCAACCGGTGGCAGCAGTACAAATTCTGGATCGTCCAATTCAACTGGCGGTGCAGGAAATGCAACTAGTGGCAGCAATACAGCCACTCTACCAAACACTCAAACTGGTACAGCAAATGCAACCAGTGGCAGCAATACAGCCACTCAGACAAACAATGCAACAGGTGGTTCAGCAATAGCAAATTCATCTGGTGGTGCATCAAATGGAACCGGTGGTTCAGCAAATGCAACTGGTGGTGCTGTAAATTCATCCGGTGGTTCAGTTAATTCGCCTGGTGGTTCTGTAAATGCAACTGGTGGTGCAGCAAATTCAACTGGTGGTGCAGCAAATTCAACTGGTGGTATTACTACAACCAATAATTCAATAGCCCCTCAAACTGGTGGTGCAGCAAATGCAACTACTGGTGGTCCGGTGTCCTCAAACAATTCGGTGAACATTACAGGCGATAACAATACAGCCAATGTAACATCCAATACTACTGCAGATAACAATACAGCAAATGCAACTGGCGGCAGCAATAATGCCACTCAGACAGGCTCAGTTGGTGGTGCAGGAGGAGATGCAACTGGCGGTGTAGGAGGAGTTTCAACTGGCGGTGTAGGAGGAGTTTCAACTGGCGGTGCAGGAGGAGTTTCAACTGGTGGTGCAGGAGGAGCTGTAAATGGTAGTGCAGCAAATGCTACTGCTGGTGCAGGAGGATCTTCAATCGCTGGTTCAGCAAATGCAACTGGCGGTGCCCTTACAAATGACCCAGCAATCAATCAGACTTCTGGTGCATCAAATGCAACTGGTGGCAACGCTGTAGATAATCAGACAGCCAATCAGACTAGTGGTACAGCGAATGCAACCGGTGGCGCCTCTACTTCCAGTCTAACAGCCAATCAAACTGGTGGTGCATCAACTGTAACTGGAACCAATGCAGCTAATCAGACAGCCACTGCAACTGGTGGTGCAGCAGGAAATGCAACTGTTGGAGGCAATACAGCCACTGTAACAAATAATCAAACTGGTGGTGCAGCAGGAGATGCAACTAGCGGCGCCGTTTCAAATACTCAGACAGCCTCCCAGAATGCTAATGCAGGAAATGCAGCTGGTGGCAACGTTGCATCCAGTGTAACAAACACTCCAACCAGCAGTGCAACCTCCACTATAGATAACAGTGCTCCAGTATTGGTATTCGAAAACACTTTAGACGCCAGTGGCGGGGAAGCGGAAGGGGGGAAAGGGGGGAAGAATGGTTTTTTAAGCAACTCTCCCAACTGACATTGCAAT
>Ga0074193_1001545_pt1 | contig 26963 bp, 18 predicted proteins | sample EPASupsiteHSE605_FD_64523 | JGI IMG/M metagenome (GOLD analysis project Ga0074193, IMG submission 64523) | Bioremediated contaminated groundwater from EPA Superfund site, New Mexico - Sample HSE6-05 | ecosystem: Environmental > Aquatic > Deep subsurface > Groundwater > Contaminated ... | reverse complement strand
CGTCGAAAATAGTTTTTGAACACCACGACGCTAAGACGCAAAGGGTTACTTTATATAGATAAGTATTTAGCTTAAACTTTTATTCCTCTGCGTCCTCTGCGCCTCTGCGGTTCAAAAATTATATACTTTAAGATAAAAAAGCCGCAGGCCTTATCACTTAAGGCCTGCGGTTCCAGTTGAAACGCTTCTATAAAGCTCTTTCCAGCACTTTTGGTTTAGCAAAGATCATCCGGCCCGCCGCGGTTTGCAAAACACTGGTTACCATCACACCGATGGTTTCCCCAATATGCTTTTTCCCACCATCAACCACAATCATGGTGCCATCATCCAAATACGCAACACCTTGTCCAAATTCCTTACCATCTTTAATAACATGCACAACCATTTCTTCTCCAGGCAGCACCACGGGTTTTACAGCGTTAGATAGTTCATTAATATTTAATACCGGTACCCCTTGTAATTCAGCCACTTTGTTTAGGTTGTAGTCATTAGTGACAATTTTTGCTTTCATAATCTGTCCAAGTTTTACTAGCTTGCTATCAACTTCATTGATCTCATCAAAATCGCGATGATCTATTTGTACGAACATGCCTAGCTCTTTCTGAATACGGTTTAAGATGTCTAAACCCCGACGTCCACGGTTACGTTTTAAAAGATCTGAAGAATCGGCAATATGCTGTAATTCTTCCAATATAAATACCGGGATAATTAAAGTCCCTTCCAGGAAGCCACTTTTACAGATATCCGCGATCCGTCCATCAATGATTACGCTAGTATCTAACAGTTTATACTGGTAGATATTACTGGCACAAGTCTTTTCTTTTTGTTTTTCCCTACCGCTAACCCAAGGCAAACTGGTAAAAAGAGCGTTCAATTCTTCACGTTTTTTTACAGTCAGATTCATCCCTAAGTATCCTAATATAATACTAAGTACTATCGGAAGAATATTACCAATAATGGGTAGATGGGAAAAGGCCGTACCAATTAAATTAGCAATTATAAGTCCAATGGTTAAACCAATGGCACCTGAAAAGATGTCAGATATAGGAACTCTGTTAAGACGCGATTCTGCCCACAGCGTAAATTGCCAAAATCGCTTAATCAGCCAGGTAGACAAGATAATCCCCAACAAGCCACCGCATACGGCTCCTGCAACTGGCCAAAAATTAAATCCATCAAACAGTGATCGCCCCAACAATTCGGATAAAACAGGGATGCCCCGCAAAAAAAGCACATATCCTGCCCAAGCGCTAAGTCCACTTATTAATACAGCCAATGCTTTATCGATCATAAATTCACCTCCTTTATTTATTATACCTATAGATTATCGCAAGAGCAATAATCTATAGGTATAAGAGCTACCCTTTTGTTAGTTTTATCCAAATGTTCAAGAAAAAATACGTTAGTATCCCAACGTATTTTTTAGTTCCTATTCAAGTAGTTCGTTAATCAGTATAGCAACCTTTTGTTCTTCCATATTTTGGACCAATACCATTTCACTGATAAGTATTTGACGTGCATTCTCCAGTAATCTACGTTCTCCGGTTGATAGCTTTTTTTCCTTATCCTGCAAAGCTAAATTCCGGACTACTTCTGCAACTTCATAGATATCGCCGCTTTTAATTTTGTCCATATTTGCTTTTACTCGCCGGTTCCATGTAGTTACAACAATCTTTTGCCGATCCTTAAGAATATTAAAAACTTTATCTATTTCGGCCATGCCCACAACTTGTCGCAAACCGATATTAGCAACATTATTCATTGGAACCATGACTTTCATGCCGCCAAACGGAAGCTTCATAACGTAATATTCCTTCATTTCCCCAAGAAAGTCCCGCTCTTCTATTGCTTCTATGATGCCGGCCCCATGCATGGGGTATACCACCCGGTCCCCGATTTTAAACACGCCAACACCCCCTAGATGCTGACATTATACCACAAAGTATAATATGATGTCAAATAGGTATTTTAGCACATCAACACAATCCGTGTCAACGATGTTTTTACAAACAATCCTCATATTTTAAGTGTATTGTTTAACCTACCGAAGCCTAGAAGATGTTATCCAGGCATTAGCACTGTTTATCTCCTTAATATAATCTTAGATATACCAATCATTTGTATAATTGAGTACTGGACGGGTACGCTATTCTTAAGCGCAAGGTTCAGGAAAGGTGCTGATGCCATGAAACGTTCAATTATAATTTTGTTGCTATTTTATTCCCTTATGACAGATGCAAGTTATGCGGAAGTGGGTTATATTGAGCACCATTCGGGTGCTTATTATACAATAACCGATTCCCGAACAGGAGAACTTTTACTGCACACGGGCATGAAGGTTGAAGTTGGCGATGAGTGGATTTCAGAAACTAACCAACTATTTCGGGTAAATAGTGTAAATGGTTTTACCGCTTACGCTAGTTACCTTCATGATGAAACCGTTAGTATGTTCCGTGAAGATCAATTGGTTGCAGCCATCAATAGTCCTGCTGCAGGAAACCTCATCGCAGTCTATCATAGCCACACCGATGAATCCTATACCCCTACCGATGGCAAGTCATCCCTCCGTGGTAAAGGTTCCATTATGAAAGTGGGTGACACCTTCTCTGAGCAACTCCGTTCTTTAGGCTATACGGTAAATCATGACAAAACTCTGCATGATCCACATGATGCCAATGCCTATATTCGTTCACGCCGTACCGTAGCTAAACTATTAGGTTCACAGCCTCTTGCCCTATTTGACGTTCACCGCAATAGCGCTCCAGTTGCTGGATATAAATTAACCTCCGCAGGCGAACAAGTAGCTAAAATAGTCATTGTCGTCGGCCGAGCAAACCCTTACCTCCCAACAACCACGGAATTTGCCAAACAATTGAAGGCTGCATCCGATCAAAAGCATCCGCAGTTAGTGCGAGGCATATTTTCTGCCAACGGTGGTTATAACCAAGATGTACATCCTAGGGCCGTGCTTATAGAAATAGGCACTGAAGGATCTACTTTAGCAGAGGCCCAAAAAGGTGCAGCACAATTTGCAGAGTCCATACCTGCGGTACTCGGCGTATCTCAATCGCCTCCGGCGGGGTCTAGCACTACGGTTCCTAATAGTGGAGACGGTGTACCTAATAGCGGAACTACTGCTCCTAATAGCGAAACTACTGCTTCCAGTAGTGGACTCGACGCTCGGGCCTTTGGTAGCGGGATCTTACGTAACATTCTTTGGCTAGTAGGATTAACAACGGCTGGCGGAATAACCTACCTATACATCAGCGCAGGTAGTTGGTCTGCCGTGCGGCAAAAACTAACACAGTTTCGCAATTTAGAATTTGCTAATTTGTTCGGAATTCGTTCGAAAAAGAAAAAATAAACTAACCACAGAGGCGCAGAGAATATTAATTAAATATAAGAGCCCCCACTTATAGAGTGAGGGGTTTGGAAATTGCAATAAGTCAGTATGCAGAATATTTAACGAAAGTTTAGGCATTCCTGCTGGGGAGTGATATCGTGTCTTTGCTACGCAAACGGTTAAGTATACTTATTTTAGGGATTCTCGCTTTGCTAATCGGCGTGGCGGTTTTAGTCTTTATCCTCCCTTTTAAAGGGTTCGGGGTATCCCAAAAACCAGAACAACCCTATGAATATTACTATATATATGCCGAAGAAGACGGACGCGAACTTATGCGTGTTCCCATTACTATCAATATCGGCGACGAATTGATCACCGAAGACAATAAACGCTATAAAGTCATCAAAGTGGACGGGGCTAAAGGAATTGCCCAGTATGTTGAAACCATTAGCCTGGAAGAATACAAGCCGAAGTAATAGGGACTGGGGGCTAGGGTCTGGGGACTAGGGGAAAGAAAAAAACCAGAGTGTAAGGAAACAACCTCCAAACCCTGGTTTCTAACCCCTAGTTCCTAGCCCCTAGCCCCTATTTACATATGTCTGTCCAATAACGCTTGTTCTCTAATACGTTTTAGTCCATCTTTAATGGCCAGAGCCCGTACCTCGCCAATTCCTTCAACATCGTCTAATTCCGCAATTGAAGTATTATTTATCCGGGGTAACGTGCGAAAAGTTTGTACGAGATTTTCAATCACGTGCATCGGCAAGCGGGATATCTTCTTTAGAATTCGGTATCCCCTCGGCACTACGGGAAGATCAAGGGTACTTACATGACCGTTGAAGCCAAGCAATCGGCACACGTCAATTGGATCTACCGTTCCATTGGCTGAAACGATTTCTTCTCGAATCGAATCGGCTGTTTTAGCATCCTGGCTGATCGAATAATCCCGTATGATTAGTAGTCCATCTTCAATATTGGTCAACAGCTCTTCAGTCTGCATATTTATGAGGCGGCCATCTACGCCCAATTCTAAAGCATAGCGATCTATTTCACGAGAAATGCGTAATACCTTCTCAGTGTGTTGAATAATAATTGCTACATCGCTTAAGGTCACTAAGTCTTCGAATTCCAAGGCGGTTAAATTTACCAAGCCTTGATCGAGGACTCTTTTATATTTTTCAAGAGTTTGTACTGCCTGGTTAGCTCTAGACAGAATTACATTAGAGTCCTTCAATGTGTATTTATGCGTACCTTGCCATAACGTGATTAAATTTCGACGTTGCGAAATAGCGATAACCAACTCCCCTGTTTGCTTTGCCACCCGTTCCGCCGTGCGGTGACGAGTCCCTGTCTCTCCAGAAGGTATGGAGGGGTTCGGTATCATCTGTGCATTAGCAAAGCGGATCTTCTTTCCATCCTGACTTAGAACTAAAGCTCCATCCATCTTCGCCAACTCATATAGATGTGTAGGCGAATACTCACACTCGATAGCAAATCCACCATCCACCAGCTCCATAACCATTGGTGAATCGGAGACAACAATCAGGGCTCCTGTTTTTGCACGAAGAATATTTTCCAACCCTTCCCGCAAAGCAGTACCAGGCGCAATGGCCCTTACTGCTTTATTAAATTTCCCGTCCCCCGCTTCCTTCATCTCCTATCCCCCCAATACGATTTCCATTGCTTCAATAACGTTCTCCACGGGAATTATCTCTACCCCGGTAAACTTTGCGAGGTCCTTGGCACTACCCCGCGGTATAATAAATTTGGAAAACCCCAATTTTACTGCTTCTTGAATACGCTGTTCAATACGATGTATGGCACGGACTTCCCCTGCCAATCCCACTTCACCCATTACCACAACAGACGGGTCTACATGAACATTACGAAAACTGGAAGCGGCTGCGATAATAATCGCCAGGTCCACCGCCGGTTCATCCACCTTGATGCCGCCGGCAATATTTACATAGGTATCCTGATTCTGTAGCTGCAAGCCCACCTTTTTCTCTAATACGGCTAGTAATAAATTCAGTCGGTTACTATCTACTCCTGCCGCCATGCGCCTGGGCATACCAAAACAAGTAGGTGTAACAAGTGCCTGTAATTCAACAAGTACCGGCCTAGTCCCCTCCATACAGGCGACCACGACAGAACCCGGTACCCCCACGGGCCGCTCGGCCAGAAACATTTTTGAGGGATTCTGCACTTCAGCCAATCCCGCTTCTTCCATCGTGAAAATACCACTCTCATTGGTCGAGCCGAAACGGTTTTTCACAGCCCTCAGAATTCGAAAGCTATAATGTCGATCTCCTTCAAAATACAATACGGCATCTACCATATGTTCGAGCAGTCTAGGACCAGCAATGTTACCATCTTTAGTTACATGTCCAACGATAGCAATCGCTGTACTCCCATTCTTAGCTAAACGAAGCAAATGTCCCGTACATTCCCTAACCTGTCCGACGCTGCCAGGTGCTGTTGGTAATTCAGGATTATACATAGTCTGGATAGAATCAATAACTACAAATACTGGGTTCATCTCCGTAATACGTCGTCCGATAACCGCCATGTTGGTTTCGGCCAATAAATACAGCTCCGGAGACAGCTTTCCTAGCCGCTCCGCCCGCAGCCGGGTTTGATGAGCCGATTCTTCACCGGATATATATAGAACTTTTCCATGATCCCGGCTTATCAGGTCCGCAACTTGTAACAACAACGTGGATTTTCCGATACCAGGATCTCCGCCGACTAGAAATAGTGATCCCGGAACGATCCCCTCCCCTAGTACCCTGTCAAACTCTTTCAACCCGGTAGAGAGTCTTGTTCCCGCCAGCGGTGCAATCGAAGTAATCGGCTGAGGGGCCTGACCATCGCCACCGATATGGCCTCTGGTCGGTTCCTTTTGTTCAATCTCCTCAACAAAGGAATTCCACGTCTCACACTCTGGGCACCGCCCTATCCATTTTGCCGTCTCATAACCACAACTTTGACAGACAAATTTACACTTAGCCTTGGCCACTGTTTCTCCTCCACCAATCCCTAATACCCAACAACTGTATTTATAATTCCACAATAACCTTGTTTTAACCGCCTTTTTTACGTATAGGGGTATAGAGAAAGCACTCATTAATGAGTGCTTTCTCTATTTGAACATTTTATTCCTGCATAACAGGCTGTTTAATGGTAAAAGTTAATTCGTTATCTTTGGCATCCACGATTATCGTAACACCTGCTTGCGTCTCCCGGCGCAAGATCATTTCGGATATCGGATCTTCAACCCGCTTCTGAATGGCCCTGCGTAACGGGCGCGCACCATATACCGAATCATTCCCCTCCTTGATCAGGATCAACTTGGCCTGGTCAGTTACGGTTAATTGCATATTATGTTCCGCTAGGCGCGAACTTACATCTTTCAGCATCAACTCCACTATTTTTACCAAATGTTCCTCCATTAAAGTATGGAAAATAATCAACTCATCGATACGATTGAGGAATTCCGGACGGAATGTTCTTTTTACCTCTTCCATAATACGGCTTTTCATCTCTTTATATGAATCTTTTTGGGTTTGCGTCCCCGCAAGGAAGCCGAGTGCATCCTTGCGCAAATGTTGGGCTCCTACATTCGAAGTCATAATGACTACCGTGTTACGGAAATCCACTGTACGGCCTTTTCCGTCTGTCAAGCGACCATCCTCTAGCACCTGCAGTAAAATATTGAAGACATCTGGGTGAGCTTTTTCAATCTCATCCAACAAAATGACGCAGTAGGACTTACGACGTACAGCCTCGGTTAGCTGACCACCTTCTTCATATCCAACATAGCCGGGAGGAGCGCCCACCAAACGGGCTACCGTATGTTTTTCCATATATTCGGACATATCCAGGCGAATCATAGCCTCTTCATCACCAAAGAGCGCCTCTGCCAGTGCACGAGCCAGTTCCGTTTTCCCGACTCCGGTTGGCCCTAGAAATGTAAAAGAACCAATTGGCCGTTTGGGATCCTTGAGTCCGGAACGGGCCCGGCGCACAGCACGGGCCACCGCAGTTACCGCCTCGCTCTGTCCGATGACACGCTCATGGAGAATCTCCTCCATTTTCAGCAAACGTTCGCCTTCCCCTTCTGCCAGCTTTTTCACAGGAATACCCGTCCAGCTTGCTACAACATGTGCAATATCTTCTTCGGTAACCATTACCTGTTCACTGTTTTGATCCTGCTGCCACTCTTTTTGGCGACTGGCTAATGTCTGCCGCAGGTTTTGTTCTTGATCACGTAATTTAGCTGCTTGCTCAAATTCCTGGGCTTGAATGGCCGACTCTTTTTCCTGCCCCACTTTTTCCAGTTTTTCCTCAATTTCTTTGATACCGGGTGGAGCGATAAACACTTTCAATCGAACCCGGGAAGCCGCTTCATCCATCGCATCGATCGCTTTATCGGGCAAGAAACGGTCAGGTACATATCTGTCTGTAAGTTTAACAGCGGCCGTAATCGCTTCATCGGTGATCTTAGCGCGATGATGAGCTTCGTACCGATCCCGCAGCCCTTTTAAAATCTCGATAGCCTCGTCGGCAGTAGGTTCGCCTACCATAATTGGTTGGAAGCGACGTTCCAACGCTGCATCCTTTTCAATATGTTTTTTATATTCGTCAAGCGTTGTCGCACCAATAACCTGCAATTCGCCCCGGGCTAGGGAAGGCTTTAGGATGTTTGCCGCATCAACAGCACCCTCGGCACCACCTGCACCTATTAGCGTATGCAGCTCATCAATAAACAACACGACATTACCAGCCTGATATATCTCATCTATGACTTTCTTCATACGCTCTTCAAACTCACCGCGGTACTTCGAGCCCGCAACCATCGTCCCCATACTTAAAGATACCACTCGTTTTTCCTTAAGTGTTTCGGGCACATTGCCTTCCACGATTTTTTGCGCAAGGCCTTCAGCAATTGCTGTTTTACCTACCCCCGGCTCACCAATAAGCACGGGATTATTTTTAGTCCTGCGGCTTAAAATTTGGATAACTCTTTCTATTTCATTATTACGTCCAATAACGGGATCAATCTTACTCTCCTTAGCTAATACATTTAAATCCCTGCCGAATTCATTTAGTGTGGGAGTATTGCTATTACCAGCCTGGGACTTAGGTGCCGCAGGAGTAGGACCAGTGGCTGCAAATCCGCCAAGCAGTTCGATTACACGGTGACGTACTTTCTCAAGATCAGCACCGCGCTCATGTAATACCCTGGCGGCAACACCCTCACCTTCGTGAATAAGGCCAAGCAGAATATGTTCTGTGCCCACATAATTATGTCCTAATCTACGAGCTTCTTCATAAGAAAGTTCAACCACCTTTTTGGCCCGTGGCGTATATCCAATGTCCCCACTAACCTCCACACCGCTTTTACCAATTATCTGCTCTACGGCTTCGCGCACTATTGCGGCTTGTATGCCAAGGCTGGAAAGTACCCGTGCTGCGATACCTTCCCCTTCCTGGATGAGCCCGAGCAGTAGATGTTCGGTACCAATATAGCGATGACCTAAACGCTTTGCCTCTTCCTGTGCAAGCAACATTACTTTCTGGGCTCTTTCCGTAAATCTGCCAAACATCGTATTCCCTCCCTACATTTCTTTATTATTACCCAATTGTTCACGAATAATCTCGGCCCGCATGATGTCACGCCCGATGGCATCCAAGCTGCGGTGAGCTAGCTTCTGTAGAAAGTTAGGCCTCGTTTTTACTAATAACTCATTAAACACCTTGGGCTCTAAATGCTTAATAATATGAAGGTCTACACCTAGTCGAACATCTGAAAGCATCTGCATTGCCTCCTGAGAACTAATAATGCGGGCATAACTCAAAATACCGAAAGCCCGAAACACACGATCTGTTAGTTGGTCCTTATTTTGCTCCACCAAACGTTCCCGTGCTAAGCGCTCCTGTTCGATAATCTGCCCAGCCACACCATGGAGATTATCAATTATTTCCAATTCTGAAAAACCAAGTGTAATTTGATTAGAAATCTGATAGATATTCCCAATGGCTTCAGTTCCTTCACCATATAAACCACGTACAGCCAAACCCAATTGCGAAATAGCCGACAAGATCCTGCGAATTTGGTTTGTGATCACCAACGCTGGCAAGTGGAGCATCACTGATGCCCTTAATCCTGTTCCTACATTTGTCGGACAACTTGTCAGATAACCATGACGCTCTGTAAATGCAAAATCAATTTTTGTTTCAAGTACATCATCCACTTGATTTGCAAGCTCCCAGGCTTCCGCAAGCTGGTTGCCGGGTAAAATACATTGAATACGTAAGTGATCTTCTTCATTTACCATAATACTTACTGTACCGTCTTCCCTAATCAGTAACCCCCGGTTCCTTGCCTCTTGAGCATGATTAGGACTAATTAAATGTTTTTCAACTAACACAAATCGTTCAAGTGGAGATATTTTCTCCAAATTAAGAAACAAAAAAGAGCCCTGGCTTTCCTTGTTCAAATCACCGACTGACCTTTGGATAATTTCCGTTACTTCCAGCATTTGTGCGTCTGTTGCCCGATTTGGGAAAGGCATTGGGCCGATATTACGCGCAAGCCGTATCCTGCTGCTTAATAAAATATCATTATCTGGTCCGGGCTTTTCCATCCATGAAGTCAAGGGCTGGTCGAGAATATGTTCTAGCGACATTTAATCCGCCCCCTTTAGCTGCTGATCCAGATCCTTTATTTGATCCCGTACTTGCGCCGCTTTTTCAAATTCTTCGCGACTAATATATCTTTGTAATTCTTGGCGCAGCTGTTGGATCTTACCCTTGGCCATCAATGCGCTGCCCGTGCGGCTGGGTACTTTCCCCGTATGCTGAGTCCCGCCTTGTATTCGACGCAGTAACGGCTCCAATTGCTGAATAAACGACGTATAACATACCGAACATCCTAACCGTCCATGCCTACTAAACTCCGCATAGCTCATATGACAGTTTTCACACATTGGCATACTACAAGACGCCTTTTGATGCCTATTTCCGGTAATTGGTTCAAAATTTAATAATCCTGCGAGTAGATTGTTAATTGAATATTTTGGTTCAAATGGGAAATCACTCTCCCCATCTTCCTTTGCGCACTGCTGACATAGATTCTTTTCATACTTCTTGTTATTTATTACTTTAGTTAGATGTACAGTAGCCGGTGCTTTTTTACACTCTTCGCATAACATTCCCATACCCCCTCACACATACGAAACACCCTGTCCCAATGTACTGATTAATACTTTTAGCAAAGTAGCGCGCGTATCATCAGATATTGGTACGTAACTGCCGCCCAAAATTATACGGATCAGCTCTACTTCCCGCTTTGTTAAATGCTTTTCCTGCTGAAACTCCTCCAAAAGTCTCCAAAGCCGTGAAACGTCAATTTCTTTGCCGATCTGTAACTCCAGCGTGTTTAGTATTGGATGACAACAGCTAATCCGGCAAATACGTATATATCCACCGCTTCCTCGCCTGCTTTCCACGATATAACCCCGATCACTAGTAAACCGGGTCGCCAATACATAGCTTATTTGAGATGGAGCGCATCTTATTTCGGAGGCAAGATCATTTCGTCGCAACAGAATCCCATCCTCACGGGACTGTGTTAAAAGTTGGTGAATGTATTTTTCAATTTCGTCCGTTAAATTTGCCATTTCCACCACCCTAACAAATAATTTTTGACTTTTATTGACCTTTACTTTATTATATCTTGACTTTTTGACCTTTTCAATCCTTACAACTATTGTTTGCCACTAATAATGAATATTTTTAATCAAGCACCTGTACAACTAAAAATTTAAGATACTTGGTTTCTGGCGCAGAAAGTAAAATAGGATGATCTTTGGCTTGAGTACGGTATTCTACCAGCCTTATTTTTCGCCCGACGTCTTCGGCAGCATCTTGTACGATGGCCAGAAATAAATTTTCATCCATATGGTAAGAACAAGAACAGGTTACCAGAAAACCACCGTTTTTTAGCAGCCTTAAGCCCCGTAAATTTATCTCCTTATATCCTCGAGCTGCCCCTTCTAGGGCACCTTTACTTTTTGCAAAGGCTGGCGGGTCTAGGATTACAACATCAAACTGTTCCCTCGCTTCTGTTAATTCCCGCAGCAGGTCAAAAGCATTTGCTGCTTGAAGCCGGACTATATCCTGTACCCCATTTAGTTCTATATTCTTTTCAGCCAATGTAATGGCCGCTTCCGAAATATCCGATGCAAATACTTCCCGGGCACCGAATTTTGCTGCATGAATCGCAAAGGATCCTGTATGGCAGAAACAATCCAGCACCCGCGCATCTTTAACTAAAGCAGCTAGGGTTTGGCGATTTTCTCGTTGATCATAGAAAAAACCTGTTTTTTGTCCCTCAGCAATATCGGCATAAAAAGGCAGACCATTTTCGAACACCGTTAGTAATGTCGAAAATTCACCCTTTAAATAGCCTGTCCTCTGTCGTAATCCTTCCAATTCACGCACTCGAACATCATTTCGTTCATAAATGCCTATCGGCGAAAATATGGCTTCCAAAACTTCTAAAATTACGTCCATTCTTATATCCATACCTAGAGCTAAGGTCTGAACCACTAGATAATCACCAAATTTGTCAACAATTAGCCCTGGCAGAAAATCTGCTTCCCCAAAAATCAGCCGGCAGTATTCAGGTTCCTGCAAGATCTGCTGGCGATAATGCCAGGCTGCCTCAATTTTGTTTCGTATAAACGTTGTATCAACTTCCTCTTGCTTATTGGTCAACATTCTCACGATAATCTGTGATCGAGGATTAATAAACCCCCTCCCTAAAAAACGCCCTTTCCCCGTTATCACATTTACAATGTCACCGGCTTGATAATCTCCCTCGACATGATCTACTTCCGATTTAAATAGCCAGGGGTGTCCACTTTGGATTCTCTGATGAGCTCCCCTGCGTAAAATTACATTTGCCATTAGTTCCTCCTATTTAGCGAGCTAATCTTCCCGCGATATTATGTTTATATTAAACCACTTAGTTGCAGTGATTATAAAGTCCTTGTTCGTACATTTATTATTTTGTCCGTTTTTGACCTTTATCACAACAATATTTAGTACTTCTTTGACACTTTGACAAACAAAGTTGGTTTTTGCAGGATTTAAAAGGCTCGTACAGAACTTAATAGTACGATAGAAGGCAAAGGACGTGAGTAGAATGACCGAACACGAAATTCGTTTTTCATTAGATATAGGTACGCGTAGTGTTATCGGTTTAGTAACCCGTCCGACGGAAAACGGTATTGAAATTCTTGGTTGCGAACGTTTTGAACATAGTTCTCGCGCAATGTTAGACGGGCAAATTCATAATATTCCTGAGGTGGCCGAGGTTATTCTAGGCATCAAACAACGCCTGGAGCAGTCTTTTGGCCCCCTTAAAAGCGCCGCCGTAGCCGCCGCCGGACGAGCTTTGTGTACCGTAAAAACTCATCTGGATCAAACGCTGACTAGTTTCGCACCTCTACAGAAAGACGATATCCGCCGACTGGAGATTGCCGCTGTCCAAGCTGCTCAGCAGCAATTAGCTGAGCAACACCTAACGGATGACCACACGGCATATTATTGCGTTGGATACAGCATTGTAACATACACATTGGATAACAGCATTATTTCTATGCTTGAAGGACAAAGGGGCAAAGTCGTCGGTATTGAATTAATTGCTACTTTTCTGCCCCGCATAGTTATTGAGTCTTTGCAATCCGCTTTAGCGATAGCAGACTTAGATATTCAATCCCTGACCTTAGAACCGATTGCAGCGATCAACGTTCTTATCCCTAGTACCATGCGCCATTTAAACCTAGCCCTTGTTGATGTCGGAGCAGGCACTTCGGATATAGCGATTACATCCAATGGCACAGTCGTTGCTTATGGGATGGTCCCCTGTGCCGGTGACGAGATTACGGAATCGATTTCCCACCGCTACGTCTTAGATTTCAATCTCGCGGAGCAAATTAAATGTGAGTTGCACCAGCCTACCGTAACCTTTACGGATGTGCTTGGCTTTGCCTATACAAAGGAAAGTAGTGAAATCATTGCAGAGATTCAAGCGGAGGTTATCGCTCTGGCAGAAACGATTTCTCGGCAAATTATGGAATTAAACGGAAAATCGCCCCAGGCTGTACTCCTCATCGGAGGGGGAAGTCTAACCCCAGGGCTTGCGCCAACCCTGGCTAAACTGTTAAATTTACCTTTAGAACGGGTCGGAATTCGGGAGGCTAAAAGCGTTCAAGGCTTTTCCAATTTACCGGAATTTCTCCATGGGCCTGACGGAATTACACCACTCGGTATCACCCGGACGGCCCATAGCCAAACACTTAATTTTCTTCAGGTAACTGTCAATGATGTTCTTTTGAGATTATTTAACTTTGGAACCATCACGGTTAGTGACGCTCTGTTAACTGCTGGTCTAAATATTCGCCATTTACAAGGTCGCCCGGGCATGGGACTTTCTGCCTCAATAAATGGGAAAACACAATTTTTGTCTGGTACAATGGGAGAACCCCCTTCTATTTTATTAAACGGTGTACCAGCAAAAATGGATACTCCGCTCTCAAACCTTGATAAACTGCTTATCACCAAAGGAAGTGACGGAAGCAATGCCTCTGGTGCCATTGCCGATGTTATACCAAAAACCAAACCGCTTTCGTTTACACTAAACGGCAAATCGCTTTCTGTTGCGCCTGTCATTCTCGCTGATGGGAAACCGGCGAAATTAGAAGATCCCCTTATTGATGGATTGAAAATTAGTATTGTGGAACCCCATACGCTGCAGGATATTTTTAGGATATTGAACATAACCCCTGAGCGGACTGATCTTCCTACCTTAACATACACTCTTAATGGAGAAGCAAAATCCTATGTACCAACATACTCTCTATCGGTCAACGGAGCAGCGGCGTTGCCTGAAAAACAAATTTTCGAGGGTGATACAATAATTTTAACAAGCCCTGCAACTGCACCTCCACTCTTAGGGGACATTTTGGATTTGGATTCCGCCAGCGATAAATATATGGAGTTGACTATCAACGGAAATCTTTTAACTCTCTGCTTAGAGAAATTAACCATCTATATGAATGGTATACCTGCAACTTCTACCACTTCTTTACTAAACAAAGCAAGTGTTACTTATAAGCGTAGTTTTCAAGCCGCTCCTATCGTAAGTGAAATATTACTCCGCTATGAAGAGGAAATTGTACGACATAACAAATCGGGGGATAAGCTAATACTTACATTAAATGGGGAACCAACAACCTACGTAACTCCACTTAAAAATGGTGACCGGCTGGACCTGAAATGGCAGCCTGCTGCCGGGGCATAGGATTTCTATAATTAATTTTCAAACATTACTATTAAGATCGCTTTCTTTTTCAATAGCAAAGAAAAGCGATCTTAATAGTTTTAGCCTTCCAATTAATACTGTATATTCTGCTTTAAGATCTTGTATTTCAGGACTAAGTGTGATAATTTACTTGTTGTTTTTATTTTTAGCGTTTCCGGTTTTGGATGCAAAAATATGAACATGATATTACTAAACAAGCTATCTACATAGGTACAAAAATATAAAAATTGGTTTTGGGGGAAGACAGTATGAACAAAATTAAGACCGTGCTTGTCGCAAATCGTGGTGAAATTGCAATCCGAATTTTTCGTGCTTGCAGCGAATTAGGCATTAGGACAATCGCCGTTTATTCGAAGGAAGATACCTTTTCCCTGCACCGTTATAAAGCCGATGAAGCGTATTTAATCGGTAAGGATAAAAATCCGATTGATGCTTACTTAGGTATTGAAGAGATTATTAGTATCGCAAAGAAACGGCATGTCGATGCGATTCACCCGGGTTACGGATTTTTATCGGAAAATATTCATTTCGCCAAACGCTGCAAAGAAGAAGGCCTTGCTTTTATTGGACCTGAGCTTTGTCATCTTGAAATGTTTGGGGATAAGATCAACGCCCGCGATCAAGCGCTCCGCGCGTCGCTGCCGGTTATCCCCGGCAGCGACGGTCCTGTCCAAAGCTTAGCTGAAGTTATCGCTTTTACTGAGAAACATGGTTTCCCGATTATCATCAAAGCTGTATTGGGTGGCGGCGGCCGCGGAATGCGTATTGTACGCAGCACCGATGCCATAGAAGACGCCTATCAGCGAGCAAAATCTGAAGCTAAGTCATCCTTTGGTAATGATGAAATTTACGTTGAGAGATTATTAGAAAACCCTAAGCATATCGAAGTTCAGGTATTGGGAGATAATTATGGCAATCTTGTACATCTATATGAGCGAGACTGTTCAGTGCAGCGTCGCCATCAGAAAGTTGTTGAGATAGCCCCGGGAATCACCTTATCGGCAGACTTACGCCACGCAATTTGTGATGCGGCCGTAAAATTAATGAAGAATGTCGGCTACATCAGTGCAGGCACTGTCGAATTTCTCGTTACACCGGATGATAAATTTTACTTCATTGAGGTAAATCCTCGTATTCAAGTTGAACATACCATTACGGAAATGGTTACTGGTATTGATATTGTTCTTTCACAATTACTTATTGCCGACGGGAATCGTTTACATGATGAGGAGGTTGGTATTCCTACGCAGGATCAGATCCGTTGTCATGGGCATGCCATTCAATGCCGTATAACCACAGAAGATCCCTCCAACAATTTTATGCCAGATACGGGTAAAATTACTGCGTATCGCAGCGCCGGCGGGTTCGGGGTTCGACTCGATGCTGGTAATGCATATGCAGGATCTATCATCACACCGTTTTACGATTCACTGCTGGTGAAAGTGTCTACATGGGGGTTAACACATAGCAGTTCTATCGCCAAAATGGCTCGTTGTCTTGAAGAGTTTCGTATCCGGGGAATTAAAAACAATATTGCGTTTCTGACTAACGTCGTTAAACACCCCCAATTTGCAGAAGGAAGTTATGATACGTCCTTTATCGACAATTCTCCCGAATTGTTTACCTTTCCCACGCTACAGGACAGGGGCACCAAACTGCTCACTTATTTAGCTGATGTCACAGTTAACGGCTTTGAAGGCTTACCCGTACAGTCCAAGCCAACTTATAAAACAGTACGTCTTCCATCAACACCAACGGGCAAAGTTCCGTGCGGCACTAAACAAATTCTCGACAATGTAGGGCCCGAAGGTTTGGCAAAATGGATCAAAGAACAACCCCAAATACTGCTTACCGATACCACGATGCGGGATGCTCATCAATCAATCCTGGCTACCCGGGTCCGTACTTACGACATGTTAAAAGTCATCGAACCCACAGTCCGCCTTGTACCAAATATTTTTTCGCTTGAAATGTGGGGAGGAGCTACCTTCGACGTTGCCTATCGTTTTCTCAAGGAAGATCCCTGGAAGCGACTTACAGCTCTTAGGAAAAAAACACCTAATGTATTGTTCCAGATGCTGTTGCGCGGTTCAAATGCGGTAGGCTATACAAATTATCCCGATAATCTAGTAGTCTCTTTTGTCCAAGAAGCGGCGGCCGCAGGAATAGATGTTTTCCGTATTTTTGACAGCTTGAACTGGATGGATAACATGACTGTAGCTATAGAAGCCGTATGTAACGTGGGCAAAGTGGCCGAAGCAAGTCTATGTTACACTGGTGATATTCTTGATAAGTCCCGTACTAAATATGATTTGAAATATTATATATCTATGGCTAAAGAACTCGAACATGCTGGTGCACATATTCTAGGGATCAAAGATATGGCCGGCTTACTCAAACCTGAAGCGGGCTATATGTTGGTATCCGCATTAAAAGAAGCTGTTGACATTCCCATACACCTACATACCCATGACACAAGCGGTAACGGTATCTATACCTATGCACGGGCCATTGAAGCTGGCGTAGACATTGTAGATGTAGCTATCTCTGCCTTGTCCGGTGCCTCATCCACGCCCAGCATAAATAGTTTATATTATGCAATGGACGGACACAAACGACAGCCTAACTTGGATATTAAGGCCTTAAATAAACTATCCCATTACTGGCAGGATGTCCGCACCTATTATCAGTCCTTTGAGAGCGGAATTATGTTCCCCAACCCGGAAGTATATGAGCACGAAATGCCGGGCGGACAATATAGTAATCTTAAGCAGCAAGCCAAATCCGTAGGTTTAGAGAATCAGTGGGATGAAATAAAAACCATGTACCGTCGGGTTAACAATTTATTCGGAGATATTGTTAAAGTAACCCCTACCTCTAAAGTTGTAGGCGATATGGCCCTTTATATGGTTGAGAACAATCTTACAGAGGAAGATATTTATGAAAGGGGAGCGGCACTTGACTTCCCCAACTCCGTCGCCGAATTTTTCGAAGGCCAACTTGGGCAACCATATCAAGGTTTCCCAGCCAAGCTTCAAAGCATTATCTTAAAAGGCAAACCTCCGCTGACAGAACGGGCTGGAACTCTGATACCACCCGTAGATTTTGATCAGATACGGGAAATGATTAGTAATGATCTCCCACGTCCAATTAGCAATCAGGATGTTCTTTCCCATGCGTTGTACCCGAAAGTATTTTCAGACTGGGTATATTTCCTTAAAACCTATGGTGACACTTCGCCCTTGGATACTCCTACCTTCTTCCATGGTATGCGTCCGAGAGAAGAGATCCAAATGGATATCGAAGAAGGGAAAACACTGGTTATTAAGCTTAATTCCATCGGAGAACCGAATCCTGATGGTACCCGTGCCGTGAATTTTGAATTGAACGGTCTGCCACGCGAAGTAATTATCAGAGATCGCAGTATCAAAGCCATTGCCGTAACCAGGCCTAAGGCTGATAAGGATAACCCCAACCAAATTGGCGCGTCTATGTCCGGAAAAGTAATAAAAGTAGTTGTTGAAAATGGTATGGTAGTTAAAAAGGGTGCCCCCTTATTAGTCACCGAAGCGATGAAAATGGAAACTACTATACAATCTCCCATCGATGGCGTAGTAGTGGAATTATTCGTTAATTCAAACGACATCATTGAGACAGGTGATCTGCTGATAGAACTTTCGGATACTCCGGAACCTATTAGCGCTTCCTCCTCTATGTAATGTTTAAACCGCCTACTTGAAACTTTGGTTTCAAGTAGGCGGTTTTTTTCGCATGCAAAAAGGGAGTATCATCTACTCCCTTTATTATATGTTAAGTTTTTGCACAATATTAATTGCACAATAGTCGCCCGTAAAACGCCGACCTATAATCAATTTATGCAGTTTTAGGGTGATTTACCACAGAAGTCGTTTTGTTCATCTCCTTGTCATACAGTGGTCCACCATTTCTACATGACCCACTGGACTCACCCCCTACCTCTCTAAATTTTTCTCTTTTATTTTTTCTCTTCCCTTTACACCTTTAGTATAATCCTTTTTCTTCCGATTATCCATATTTTTCAGAATGTATACATAGTACAGTCTTAAGTTTATCATGCATATGAACAGCAATAATCAGCAACGACCTTTACCCGTAGCTTAAATCTTGAATTGGCCGGCACATGGAACACAGTTCCCCCGGTGTATTTCTGCCATTCAGTTTGACCTGGCAGTAAAACATCCAGTTCTCCTGCTAATATTTCCATTTCTTCAGCAGCATCAGTACCAAATTCGTAATCTCCAGGCAGCATTATTCCGAGAGTTTTTTTACTCCCGTCTGCAAAAAGTACTGTACGGCTAGTCACCTTACCCTCAAAATAAACATTCGCAGTTTTGATTACTGATACGTTATCAAAGATATCCATTACAAAGTTTCCTCCTTTATTCTCCTCATCCCCGAATACCTTTATAATATATCGGGCTGGGTTAAACCTCTGACTATCTTTCGCTTTTAGGCCCATAAATCCTGCTTAGATGTCATACAGTCCAGCACTTCAGGCCTTACTATTGAATTAACCGACCACACCGTCCCCATTATGACAACCATCTTTACAGTATAGCAGTTCCACAAGTCGGATACTTTCAGGAATTTCACCCGCATCGACAGCATGTAGAATTGCTTCCACTCCTATTTTTCCGTTAGCTTCCACTACATAATTCCCCAAATTACGAAAGAAGCCTGGCGGCACAGGAGACGAATTCAGTCTCGCATAAACCTTCAATCCAACTATCTCTTTAATCAATTGTTTCCATGTAATAAAGCGGATCCTATTCCCAAATCTGGCACGTCCGTCATTAGCTAAAGCGATGCAGGGCGCCACAACAGTGAGCCGGGATTGCTCCAGAGAAGACTCCACATACTCGCGATAAAGTATCTCCGCACAAGCGCTAAGAATAGGTGCTATAGGTGCAATATGCTCACTTAAATCAGGATATTTACGGCTAATTAATGCGGTCACCTGAGGGCATCGAGCATCGATTACAGGCTTCCTCGATGCGGTATTAATTAATTTTCGGTAAGCCTCGTACGTTACTGCTGCTCCTGCAGTACAAGATACCACGCTGTAACCATTATTATTCAAAATCCGCAGTACAATATCCCGTTCCTTCTCAATCATTCCTTCAACAATTGGATTTAACCAAAGATATTCCTGTATGCTAGATTTCATAAGTTTACTCCTATCTTGCCTACATCTTAATTAACACCTTACCCTCCTTCATGTAAAGAGAATGCGACTTTGTTACAGCTATAACGCTCGAAGACAGGGAGGGAAAACGGATGATGAAAGTCGTACCGTTCTTTCCTGATTGAACCTCTATTTTGGCTTTATGACGTGCAGCTACGCTATAACAAATCGCTATACCTAATCCTGTGCCCCTTTCTTTAGTTGTTAAAAAAGGAGTACCCAATCTATCCAAGACATGCGGAGCAATTCCGCTACCTTGATCAGCCACAGATAGTACCACAAAATCGCGTTCCATGAAAGTTCTGATACAAACCGTCCCCCCGTCCGGCATGGCCTCCCAAGCATTGCACACGATATTTAAAATACACTGTCTAATCTCTTTTACATCAAGCAATAAATCAGCTATCTGCCCTAATTCAAGCCGGATATTATTGCCCCTGCATAACCCGTCGGCCTGAAGCAACGGAAATATAGCTTGTATAATGGTATTGAGGTTATCCTGTTGCAAATTTATAGCTCTGTTTTGAGATAGAGATAAGAATTCCGTAATAATTGAATTAGCTCTATCAATTTCTTCAATCATAATCCCAAAAGTCTCCTGATCCTTAGCCCCCTGAAGTCTCAGCTGATATAACTGCAGATATCCTCGCACAGTAGTCATGGGATTCCTAACCTCATGTCCGATACTGGCTGCCATTTCACCGATTAGCTTAAATCTGTCGAGTTGGGCCATTTCTTTTTCAAGCTGCTTTTGTTTCGTGATATCACGACTGATACCCAGCACCGTTTTCACAACTCCATCCGCCCCAAATTCAGGCACTAAATGAGTCTGATATGACCTAATGCCACTGGAATCTGTAAACTCGCTTTCATATCTAACTTCCTGTCCTGTCATTAATACTGTTAGTATTTCTTCTTGCCACAGGACCTGCCCGCTTCCACTAAATTCTATTTCATCGCAAGATTTACCTACGATCCACTCTGCGGGCAACTCTACCAGCGCCTCTATCGCAGGATTAGCATACAGATAACGCATATTCCTGTCAATTCGTACGATAATATCTGGCGCATTCACTACCAGGGCCTGGAATTCGGTATGTAGTCCGTGCAAGCGGCGCTCCGTGTCCTTTCTTACCACAATTTCAGCCTGCAGCGCCTCGTTAGCAACCACTAGTTCCCGTGTTCGCTTAAGTACCCGTTGTTCTAACTCTTCATGAATTTTTGTTAACTCTAATTCGTTTTGTTTGCAGCCATGTATTAGGAGTGCCAGCTTATCATGGCTAATACATCCCGCCAGCGAAACCGTAAATTTAGTAAGTATATTTCTGAAATAGCGGGCAGTATTATCGTCGTAAATATAATTCTGATCACCCGTGAATAACTTCAATATTCCTATGCTGCCCAGTGGTATAATAATATATTTACCTCGGCTAATACCCTTTTCAGTGCAAAAAAGCTTAAACTGATGTGTATCCGAATTAACAGCCAAGTAATCTTTATCTTCTAATGAAGACACCATGGGATGTATTGCTTCCAATAATTTATCAGTGGCATGAAACTCGGGATTAGCATACACCAATATAAATGGCGGCGCATTGTTAACGGGGCACGACGTATACGTATCTCTAATCCATACAGCAGCATAGTCAAAATTTTTCCGCCCCATCAGCACCTTTAAAAATCTATCGCAGTTCTCGACTAAATCTAGAGATTCACCTATACTTAATGCAAGTTCATAAAGGAGCGCCATCCGTTGTACAGTCTTTTCGGGATCAAACATACTTATAAAGTTATTCATAAAACACCGCTGTTACGATTGTTTTATTAAAATAATGCAAAAACCCCTGCCCTGAAGCGATTTCACCCAAGGACAACATTCCTTCAACCAAATCTGTGCCAGTATTTTCGGAAATACTCTCCCTGACAGCAGCTAACTCTAAGGTAAAATCCTCCTTTAAGAATTGCTTTCTTGCTACGCATTCTATGATAATAGCCTGCTTTGCGACTTTTCCTTTAGCATTCTCATTACAACATGCTGCAACCTGCTTGGCCGCTTCTAAAAAAGATTGTTTATCACACGTTAATATATCTACAACCGTGTTTTCAGGGACCTCGCCATAACAAGTTAACTCACCTGCTGAGTTAACCTCCCTGGCATCCCGAACAACACTTTCTGCGTTTTCTTTTATAAATCCTAAAGGATAATCATTGGCTATTTCCGAGAAATTATCTGTATTAATTTTTTTCCCAGCATACTTCTCTATAACATATTTGTATACAGCGAACGCATTCTCCCAATTTAGCTCTACTATCCTATTAGCTTCCGTTCGGGTAGTAACAATCGGTCCGAACATACGCTTCCAACCATGGCACATTCCTAAATGACTTTCTTGCTTAATTAAAGCAACCACTGCCGCATCCTGAAAAACGCCTTCCGATGTGAATACACATGGTTGCTGTTTTAGATCCGCACCACCTGCACCTCCGCCAACATAATTTACCGAGTTGCCCAACTGGTTATATAACGTATCTAAATATTTCCCAATATTAGATGAAAGTCCGTCGACGAAAATCATCGCCGTATACTTTGTACTAAAGTGTCCTGTAACTTCAGCCCAAGGAAGCTGCAAGCCCGTAATTGACAAATCCCTGACTAAAAACGGACTACTTTCGCATGGCAGTATCCACACCAAAGCTCCTTCATCGTAAGAAGCACTTCTATCTATAACACCTGGGAAAACTCCTCCCATAAAAGATATCTGGGCATTATTCAAGCGCTTAATTAAACTTTGGATATCAGGCCTATTTTTATGTGCCAAAGCTATTAAAACAACCTGATCACGGCGCACTTGCATTTTAACAATAGTGTTATAAATAGATTCCACAGAAGCCTTCTCTAAATACATCGTCGATCCGTCCTTCTTCGTGCATATTAAATAGCCCTCTTTACTAGCAATATCCATTTTAATATTACAATCAGACTTCTACTTCTATAATAATTTTCCTGTTGCAATATATTCATTTATGTAAATTTTTGTTTTATTTCGACATATTATGTATTTTAATAGCATACCACACTAAATATCTCTATTCCTGCTGAGCATCTATACCTCTATCCTACAAAACACGAAAAAAGCCCAGCATTTCTGCTGGGCTTTTTTCATGTTTTCCGGCGACGTCTTATCCTCCCAGGGGCCTGCGCCCCAAGTACTTTTAGCGCTAGAGAGCTTAACTGCTGTGTTCGGAATGGGAACAGGTGTGACCTCTCTGCCATTGTCACCAAATATGTTTTGGGTAAGCAGTAAGCGGTTAGCAGAAAGCAGTACCGATTTACCCTTACTCTTTTGCTGAGCGCGCATTTTCCTCTAATAAGTGGTATTCCGCAAACAGACTTCGGTTCTTCACCGCTTACTGCTTACTGCTTTCCGCTTACCGATACAAATGTACCCTCAAAATTGTATAGAGTAGTTATTAGAATTTTCTCTTTTAGGTCAAGCCCTCGACCGATTAGTACCAGTCAGCTCAATCCCTCGCGGGACTTACACACCTGGCCTATCAACCTCATCTTCTATAAGGGGTCTTACTGGATTATTCCATGGGAGATCTCATCTTAAGGCTGGTTTCACGCTTAGATGCTTTCAGCGTTTATCCTTTCCGAACGTAGCTACCCAGCTGTACCGCTGGCGCGATAACTGGTACACCATTGGTTCGTCCACCCCGGTCCTCTCGTACTAGGGGCAGTTCCCTTCAAATCTCCTACGCCCGCGACGGATAGGGACCGAACTGTCTCACGACGTTCTGAACCCAGCTCACGTACCACTTTAATGGGCGAACAGCCCAACCCTTGGGACCTACTACAGCCCCAGGATGTGATGAGCCGACATCGAGGTGCCAAACCTCGCCGTCGATGTGGACTCTTGGGCGAGATTAGCCTGTTATCCCCAGGGTAGCTTTTATCCGTTGAGCGATGGCCCTTCCACAGGGTACCACCGGATCACTAAGCCCGACTTTCGTCCCTGCTCGACCTGTCCGTCTCGCAGTGAAGCTCCCTTCTGCCTTTGCACTCTACGCGCGATTTCCGACCGCGCTGAGGGAACCTTTGGGCGCCTCCGTTACATTTTAGGAGGCGACCGCCCCAGTCAAACTGCCCACCTGACACTGTCCTGAATGTTGTTAACACTACAGTTAGAATTCCAGCATGTAAAGGGTGGTATCCCAAGGTTGACTCCACCGAGACTTGCGTCCCAGTTTCTCAGTCTCCCACCTATCCTGTACATCACATGCCAAAACTCAATGTCAGGCTGCAGTAAAGCTCCATGGGGTCTTTCTGTCCAGTCGCGGGTAACCTGCATCTTCACAGGTATTTCAATTTCACCGGGTCCCTCGTTGAGACAGCGCCCAAGTCGTTACGCCTTTCGTGCGGGTCGGAACTTACCCGACAAGGAATTTCGCTACCTTAGGACCGTTATAGTTACGGCCGCCGTTCACTGGGGCTTCAATTCAAAGCTTCGCTTGCGCTAACCTCTCCTCTTAACCTTCCAGCACTGGGCAGGCGTCAGCCCCTATACGTCGGATTGCTCCTTAGCAGGGACCTGTGTTTGTGGTAAACAGTCGCTTGGGCCTCTCATCTGCGGCTGTCCGTTGCTTATACTGTATAAGTTTCACATCGAACAGCTCCCCTTCTCCCGAAGTTACGGGGACATTTTGCCGAGTTCCTTAACGAGGGTTCTCCCGAGCACCTTAGAATTCTCTTCTCGCCTACCTGTGTCGGTTTACGGTACGGGCACCTCGTATCTCGCTAGAAGCTTTTCTTGACAGTGTGGTGTCAACAAGTTCGCTGTACTTCTACAGCTCCCCGTCACCTCTTGGACGTATAGTGTGCGGATTTGCCTACACACAATCCTACGGGCTTAGACGCGAAATCCAATAACGCGCTTGCCTAACCTCCTGTGTCACTCCATTGCTCAAACGATACTTTGGTGGTACTGGAATTTCAACCAGTTGTCCATCGCCTACGCTTACGCCTCGGCTTAGGTCCCGACTTACCCTGAGACGACGATCGTTGCTCAGGAAACCTTAGGCTTTCGGTGGACAGGATTCTCACCTGTCTTATCGCTACTCATACCGACATTCTCTCTTCTATACAGTCCACATGTCCTTCCGGTCATGCTTCAGCCCGTATAGAACGCTCCCCTACCCAGCGCATAAATGCGCTGCCGCAGCTTCGGTTTCACACTTGAGCCCCGGACATTCTCGGCGCAGCGCCACTCGACCAGTGAGCTATTACGCACTCTTTAAATGGTGGCTGCTTCTGAGCCAACATCCTGGTTGTTTTAGCAGCGCCACATCCTTCTCCACTTAGTGTGACATTGGGGACCTTAGCTGACGGTCTGGGCTGTTTCCCTTTTGACCATGGATCTTAGCACTCATAGTCTGACTCCCAGAGTCTAAAGTATAGCCATTCGCAGTTTGACAGAGTTCGGTAACCTGGGAAGGCCCCTAGCTCAATCAGAGCTCTACCGCCTATACTCACCTCTGAGGCTAGCCCTAAAGCTATTTCGGGGAGAACCAGCTATCTCCGAGTTCGATTGGCATTTCACCCCTATCCACAGCTCATCCCGTAGCTTTTCAACGCTAATGAGTTCGGGCCTCCACGCGCTTTTACCCGCGCTTCACCCTGGCCATGGATAGATCACTTCGGTTTCGGGTCTACAATGACAAACTAGCGCCCATTTAAGACTCGCTTTCGCTTCGGCTCCGCATCTCCTGCTTAACCTCGCTTGCCACTGTAACTCGTCGGTTCATTCTTCAATAGGCACGCCGTCACACGCTTATGGTGCTTCGACTGCTTGTAGGCATACGGTTTCAGGTACTATTTCACTCCCCTCCCGGGGTGCTTTTCACCTTTCCCTCACGGTACTATTCGCTATCGGTCGCTAAGAAGTATTTTGCCTTGGAGGGTGGTCCCCCCTGCTTCCCACAGGGTTTCTCGTGTCCCGTGGTACTCTGGATACCGACCATCTGCTTGATGTTTCGCCTACAGGGCTTTTACCTGCTATGGCTTACCTTTCCAGGTAATTCAACTACACCGCACAGAATTCCGTCGGTCCACAACCCCGCATATGTTGCCATACACGGTTTGGGCTCTTTCCGGTTCGCTCGCCGCTACTTCGGAAATCTCAATTGATTACTTCTCCTCGGGGTACTTAGATGTTTCAGTTCCCCCGGTTCCCCTCCCTTGCGGGATACTTGAGCATTACCTCAAGTGGGTTTCCCCATTCGGAAATCTTCGGATCACGGCCTGCTTGCGGCTCCCCGAAGCTTATCGCAGCTTTCTACGTCCTTCATCGGCTCTTAGCGCCTAGGCATCCTCCGTACGCCCTTTCTAACTTGACCTGCGTCGCTCTTGTTTATAAGCTTCGCATGGCGTCGTTGGTCCTCGTGAACAATCCTCAACGTAATTACCATTACGCCTCCGGTTATTCACTCCGGTCCGCCTAGCCCTGCTTGCTTCTAAACAATCGCTGGTCGACTGCTGTTTAGGGCAATCGACACGGTTTAGAGAATTCTAGGTGTTCTTTGATAGTAATCGGAAATTGGTATTCGGCATTCGGTTTTTTGATCAACCGTTTACTGATTACTGCTTACCGCTTACCATTTAGAGAACATTTAGATTAATTCTAATATACTACTCTATACAATTTTCAAGGAACATTTCAAACAGGAATTCATATGTTACCACAACTGTTACGTTATGTCAACATAACTCCCTATTCAATTGAAGTTCATTTTCCAGGTACTTGTTTTCAGTTTTGGGTTCTACTAGCCCCCAGTCCCTAATCCCTAGCCCCTACTTCATGATCCCTCAAAACTAACCAGTGAATGCTTACCTTGCCTGATGTCGACCTCGGATACCGCATCACATACGTGACGCGAGTGCTCCTTAGAAAGGAGGTGATCCAGCCGCACCTTCCGATACGGCTACCTTGTTACGACTTCAC
>Ga0074193_1001543_pt1 | contig 26964 bp, 13 predicted proteins | sample EPASupsiteHSE605_FD_64523 | JGI IMG/M metagenome (GOLD analysis project Ga0074193, IMG submission 64523) | Bioremediated contaminated groundwater from EPA Superfund site, New Mexico - Sample HSE6-05 | ecosystem: Environmental > Aquatic > Deep subsurface > Groundwater > Contaminated ... | reverse complement strand
AATCGAATCAGTTATCCAAGTGTTGAAAAAGCAGGTGATGTTTATGATATTTGCAATTGTCTTCATTGTGATTCTCTTTGTCAACTTCTTAATGATGATTCATCTCAGAGAGTTCTCTCTCTCCTAATACAAAGCCAAAGTGATAACATTGATTTCTCCAAATATGAAAGATCAATTACTCAAAAGATAGAAACATATTTGAATAATCCAAGCTTCTGTTTGGTTTCTCTTCCATCATTATGTCACATTTTTGCTCATTCTAATCAGACTTTCACTTTATCTTCTTTAGAACAATTCTTGATTGGATGTATGAAACATCATGGAACTGGCGCTCAGTGTATTCTAAACAAGATCAAATATCAAAAACCTTCAGATCTCTCTGAACTCAACAGATTTCTCCATATCATGTCTATTGAAGACACTAATGATATCTACGATAACACAAATAATGTTCTATCATCATTCCAAAGAGAATTCTCAACAAATTCTTTTTCTATAAACTGAGACCCTCTTTAAACAACTGTGTTTATTTCACAATTTTATGTTTGTTGGAATTTCTGATTATTTCAAATAATATGTCATTATTACCAAATCATAAAACATGAGAATCACCGGTTTATGGGCCAGATAAAAGAATATGGAGATTATGAAGGATATCTGAATCAGAGAGAGTTGATTAAGAATTAAACAAAATGGATCACTGAAAACATTAATCTTGGTTATCATTAATTTGGATTAGTATAATATTAGAAATTGGTTTTTAAACTGCTGCTGTTGCGGCTGCTTCTGCACCTTTGACCACGAATTTTGTGTAGGCAAGATATCCTCCTCCTCCAATAACACCAACACCAGCTACACCTCCACCAATTGCAACATAATTGGTTTTACATAAATCAAATACATCTTGGCATATTTCTGTTTCACTTGAACCCTTCTGCAAATGTTGAAATAGCTTAACACCCATAAGACAATATTCTTTAAGAGTAGCATCAGTTAAAGTGTTACAAATACTAGGATCAACCGCCATTGACCACATTTCAGGAGTATAATAGGCAGCTACCGCAGTTTTAGTTTGTGCAACAGCTGTTTTGCATGCATCACAGTTTTCATAGTCATATTGATTAGCATTCAAAGTTAATCTTTGGGCCATTTCTTTCCTGGATGGGACATTGCATGCAACAAAGGCAACAAGCAATTGGAACATTACTGAGAAGTGAATTGATATGTTCTTGAATTTTGAAACCATCAACTCCCTTTTTAATAGAATATTTGTGAAAAAATTTGCTTTTTCAAACAAAGTTAATTTTCTTGGGAGAAATTGGCAATATTTTTTTGGAAAATTGAATGAAAAAGGTTTGTTTTTTTTGATGGAATTATGGCAAAGATAAAATATGGGATAAATGGATATTCGTTTTATTGTGTATTATCATTGTATTGTGATCGTAATAATGATCCAGCTTTAGGGATCATATCAAGCAGAGAAAGCTCATCTTCAGAGAACAGCTGCCTTAAACTTGGCTCATTAATGAAGTGTTGAATGAAGTTACCAATTACATATACATGCTTGGCTTCTGCTTTGGCAACAACCCATAATAAACAATCATCAATTTTAAGTTCTGAGCAATTATGTATTAATGTATTAATGATACGAGCAACTTCGAAAGAATAATGAAGAACAATTGAAACACCAGAGTTTGGAAGAATATGTCCTAAAAGAGCCGATGCTTGAGAAAGATAGTGCAGTTTTGTTTTGAACTCTAATGACGATCTTTGTTCAATTCTGTTCATAATATCTGATCGATTCTTCTCTAGAAAGGCAGCGATCCTAATAGAAAGCTTCCACTCTGTTTGATTTGATAGATTATATTTTTGGAAGGTGATATGATCTGTAAGTTTAAAGAAAAGAATACGGCATATTTGAGATACTTTTACCTCATTAACTTTAACTAATGACAACTTTGATTTTGCATTATTGATTACGGATAAAGCTTTGACATTAAAAAGCTTGTTATTTGTTATAAACTCATCTCCTCTGAGCATTGCTTCTCTATAAACTTGACATAGATCTCCATTAACAAGAATATCCGCAGCCTGAAGTAGCATATGACTTTGAACGTTTTTACAAATTTCTTTAACAATCTTCATAGAGGAATTAATATTTTGGTGCTGGGATCTCAATGATGATGTTCTATCTGTTGCTCGAAGGCCCCATGATGCTTTAGATTCTGCGACCGTTATGACTCTCTCTACTAATCCCTCGCTATCTTTTATATAATTCAGTGCATAATCTAAAACAGAATCTCCTTGAAGAATTGACGCTTTCTTCAAAAATAATGGGGCAATAATTTTCATTTGAGAGATGAATTCTTTCACTGAATTAGGCCTAATTGCTTCTAGACATCTTTCAAAGCTGGGAAGTCCAACAATAATATCACAAAACTGTTCAGCAAAAGGATCCTTTTTTGATTCCGACGAGACCTTTGAATCCGAAGAAAAAAGAGAAACAGATACGATGGACTTGGCCGCCTGTGTCATCTCCTTTTGTCTTGTTATAACTATCCGGAAATGTTCTTGAGCATTCTTGGATTTTTTTGGAGGCTCTCCTATTCTTGATAATATTTTTTGCAATTCAGGATCAAAAGATAGATCTGATATGTGTAATGCTGCTTGATGAAGTTGAATCAAATCGTTTCCTGTCACCAAAATCTCTTTGGGAAAACTCGGATTTGTTGATAGTAGCTCCGTCTCATTAATCATAAGGGATCTGGCTTGAAGAGGCTCAGCAAAAACTTGATAAAACTTTGATAGATCAATCTCCGAATACTCATCCATGTTTTGAATCAGATTTCTCAAAGATATATACGATTTTGATAACAAACACTCACAATACTTAGTTCTAAAAACATCTGCAATGTCTTTTGAAGGTTTCCAATCATTATGTCCAGGATGCCATGGCAAAAGACCAAGAACTGCAGGATTATCAAGAGCTCTATTAATGAATGATTCAAAGAAAAACAGATTAAGATTAATATCAAGAGATTTGAGATGATTCATCAATAAAAAGAGTCCTGGAGGAAGCAATTCTGCACACTTTAGCATTTGTCTATACAATAAAAATGTATAATGTACAATCTCTTGCCAATATAAAAGGGGACCAATTGACCCATTTTCTGGATTTACAGTAAAATTCGATCTATTATGATACAGACGAGATAATGAGTGAAGCTCAATTATAATAGGCTGGAGTGCTGACTGGAAGAAAGAGAATGATGCAGCATTAAAGAAATATGCAGTACAAAATGAAACGAAAGGAGCATGTGCGCATACAGCAATGTCAACCGATGTTAATGGAGTTTTTAATCCTTTCGAAACAACTTTTAAAGTGTCTTTGTTTGCCTTTGAAGAAGGGTTGTATTGTAGGTTAGCAATGTTTTTTAGCGTCTCAAACAAAAAATTATCTTCTTCTAAACACCAACCTTGCTGAAAAAGAGAAAGAAATAGAGAATAGGCCGATTTCCCAGCTTTTTGTGGAACTGATAACGCATAATCATATAAAATTCTAGCCAAACAATGGGGTCTCCTTCTAACATATGCAGCAAAAAACATATAATGGTTTAACCGGTTTGGGTCAATAAAAGTCGGGCAATACTCAAGATTTGCAAATTTCAAACCTTTGAATGCTTGAGATTCTAAAAGTTGCTCAACAGTATGGTTTTTCCCTCGAATAATTTTAGATCTAACTAAAGAAAGCAAATGGAGCTCGCATATTAAATCTTTCGAAAACTTTAGCATTTCATTTGTCAGTTCTTCCTGCTTAGCTTGCTGAGAATGGAGAAGCTGATCAGTCCTTATAAGTTCACTCTGTTTGGATGCAAGTATATGCAATAAGTCGGAGGACATTATATATTGTTGTGTAAAGTATTAAGGAAAAACCCGAGAATTTGCTTAAAAACGCATTTGCTAAAAGTATCTTTACATATGATCCACATTCCTTTGATCCCTAATAGATATATCAGCAATATCATCCCCTTTAACTACAAATTTACCGCATTGAATTTGATCCACTAGCTTTTTAAGCTGGGTTTGGTCAAGTGGAATGAATTGTGAATCAATAGAGTAACCATTTTTATAGAGGATCAGTTCAACAGATCTTTTTTCAAAATATCTTTTGCTTACGATTGGTATTTCTAACGAAGGCGATTCAGTGTTTTCTGGAGGATCACAAAGCATAAATCCGAGCAAAAGGGAAGGATTTTGATGGTATGGTTTTTTTATCGTGATATTCGACGAATTCACAGAAATTTCCTGTTTATGCTTCAGATTTATAGGCAAATGCTCAACAGGAGGCTTTTCTGCTTTAATCATTGGGCCAACTTCTTTTAATAACTCTTCCGACGGCAAAGGAAGCGTAAGTGGAGCTGGAGCTTCTATTTCCTCTTCTTCTGTATTAGAATCCTCTAAATTTTCGTTCTGATGAAGCAGCTCAGGCATAAAATCACCTGGCACACCATCATCTCCATTTTCGAAAAACAGCAAAATGGCATCATTGAGGACATTATTAGCTTGCAATAAATACCATCTGGCTGTGCGGATATTGGAAGCAGTAATAGCTAAAAACTGGTCTTCTTCAGACATTTTGTAAACTATAAAATTCAAACATTTACTTTTTGTAAAATAGTGCAGAGATCTCAGTTGCCCTTGTTTTAGTAATCTCGTCCTTATTACTTGCTGCTAATGTAAGAGTTGACTCTATGAATGCTGGATCCAACATGAATAAGAGTTCAGTATGTGATATTCTATGAATTGAATCTATTATTGAGGCCACTGAATATGAAAGCAATTCAGCATTAGCAATGATGCTATATGTCTGAGAGAGGATATCTAAGAAAGAGGTATGAAAATCAGAATTAAAGACTAATATTAAGCGAGATGAGCATTCAAGTATTGATTCTGCAACAGATATTTGGGTATTATCTGCTTTGTTAATTTCTAATGATTTGACAGTTTGAATGAGGATACTTGATATCTGATGAACAAAGTTGAGCAAACAGCTAGAATTTGAGCAAGATAGGGCCGAGAATAGATCAAAGCAATATATATAATCTATTATAGAATTATTAGGATCACTAATAAACTTTAATGAGGTCTCTATAAACTGAGTTGCAATGTCACCTACATTAACTTTTGAGAAAACAAAAAGTGATGATGCAAAAGCATGTTTGATCACTTGAGGAGAAAAAAAGTCAGTGTTAATAATCATTAAAGGTATATCAAGGTGTTGAATACACAAAGAAGGTTCTTTCCCCACAAATTTCATATTTAATCCAGCCAATAAATGCAATGAACACTCAATATATCCCATTTCATATAAACTATAGGAATATGGAAAAAGATCTTCAAAAATACAAAACTCATTCTTCATCAAAATCATACAATCAACTATGAGAGAAACTAAAGCCGTAGCAACAATTTCGTTACAAGGACTTGCTGCTATATTTACTGCAGAATTAAAAACATCCTGAATCATTGAATTCTCAACAAAACTACCAACCATTAAATCTAACAAAAATAATAATCTATCAAGCTGTTCTTCGTATTCTGATTCTGATAATGAACCCATAACTATTGATGCATAGTAGGATAGAGCTGATTCTTGAACATAAGGACATACATAGTCGGATAAACATTTCTTAATATGATCAAATATTTCAATTTTGGAGTTTAGAGAAAAGTTAATAAGATGTTCAAAAACCTGGTCTTGTTTTTCTTTGGAAATAATGGAAAACGCCAGTGACACAATACTAACGCATACAATAAAACATTCTGAATCCAACTCGATGTTTAACATTTCTATAACCTCATCAATATTATGAGTTAAGTTCATATTAACATCAGTATTGTTCCCTGATAATAAAGAATAAACACACCATAAACCAACATATTTTGAATCAGATTCATATATAAAAGAATTCATGAATGGCGACAACAAAGTATATGAATGAGAGGTATTAAATTCACAAATGTTTTTCATTAGTTCCTTGGATTGTTCGAGGGGATTAATTTCCTTTTCATTCTTCATCACATTTAGATTTAAAATAAGCTTGATTGACGCAAAAAGTAGTCTTTCAAAAAAGCAATCAAAAAATAATCCATATTCTTTCAGTGATAAAATAATAGAAATTGTACTGTTCCATAACAATGTTATGCTAAACAGTATATCCGGATCATTTATATCAGTCTCAATTATTGATAATGAGAGTTCATATATATCAGATATTTTTTCAATTAATGAGAAATCAACTTTTATCATCTCATTCCAAAATAGGAAAGAATCGAAATATAAATCATGGGACATTGAAATAGATTTCATTAAACCCACAAAATCCATATAATCATCTTCAATGCATGCAAAAATGAAACTGGCTATGGAGCTAAATATCCTGATAGAAAAAAGTTTAATAGTTAAAGATGGCTCGGTTAGTGCTATTAATTGATAGAGGGATCGAAAAACCTGCTCTTTTTGATGTGATTTAAGTGCATTATTCTGACTCAAATAGTCAATAGATGCAATACAGCTCTCAATATTAGATATTTCCTTATTGCTCAGCAAAATATTAATGAGCAAATCAAATCCTGATGGATCATTTGATTCAATTATTTGAAACATAACAAAATGTGCAAACGATAAAGCTGCACTTGTTGAAACTTCTGATATCGAGTGAGACATTAAATGAAGTAGAGCATTAAACAACTCATTAATAACACTTGAATTTATCAAGTCAAGTGATCCAACCTGAGCATGAATATTTGGTTTTTTGGGCAAAACACACGTACATATCTTTATAGATGCTAATAAAACTCTTGTAGAAGTTTCAGTCTCCATAATTCGGACCAATTCTCCAATAAATAAATTCTCATCATCATTTTTCAAACTAAGAAGCTTTTCATTAGCTTCTGTAAATAATGGGTGGGTGGAGTCGACAAGAACTAATAAATAATCAGAGAAAGAGGTCATCCAGCAATACGGTTTTTGTTGGACACAACGATGGATGAGAAAACCAGGTTTTCTTACATACACTATCTGATGACTCTTCCATATATTACCTCGATAGATCTCGAAGATATTATTTCGCCTAAAAGGATCGAATTGAAAGATTTTGTAAAAGAGATTAATAATACCATCAGCCCACTTGGATTAGAATTGCGCTCTATTGTTTCAGATTATAATAACATTGAGTATTATGGGATATGCCAAATTTTTGAAGATCCTAATTGTAAAGAGAGCCTTGGAATCAAGCCAGAAGTCATCAAGATATACTATAGATTTCTTGATGCTGTTGTTGAGGGGTCAAAAGAAGGACAATCTCGCATACCATACGGTACTGTTGTTGATATGGCACCTGAAGGGTTCTCACAAATGAATGCTCAAGATGGAATTAGTCAATTGAGGGATCTTGGTTATATCGATATTATTGAAGATAAGATTAGTATTGGACCAAGAGGATTGCTTGAATTTCGACCAAAGTTTTCTCAGAAAGCAACAGAAGATGATGAATCAGCTCTTCCTCAGTGTATGATTTGTCTTGAGTTCATTTTAGCAGGAAAGAAATGCCAAAAATGCAAAGGATATATGCATTCCAAGTGCCTTGACCTTTACAGTATGTCTAGGGAAGATTTTCACTGCCCTCAATGCCAATGCAGTGATCCTTTTGAAGATTTCGGGTATTAAAACTTGTTTTTTTTTTATTATGGATGAATATTATCACCTGTATTAGTTATTATGTACTTAATTGAATCTTCTTCCATGAAAGATGCCCGATATATCTTGTCTTGTGATATTACTTTCACGCATTTGTGTGATAAAGGTTGTGTAATAAGTTTCCAAATGGTGTCATACACAAAAGAATACCCAAATATCAAAGAAAGAAAATACCTGAATCGGAAAAATGAAGAAAAGTATCCCCTCCATCTTGAAGAAGAAGGAATAAACACTCCTAACTTGACAAAGTTTTCCATTGTTATGCTTTCTTGGTTCAAATACCAATGTTGTTGGTCATTAAGGCCTCTTATTATGGGATCCCTATTTTCTTTCAAAATATCCATTAGAGCATTATCAACTTCAGCTTCATAACTCGATTGATAAATTATGATTTCATCATTTGGGATTGGTGGAATAGAACCGTTTTCCTGCCAAGATCCATATAAAATTGGTTTCATATTAAATTCTTTTAAAGGATCATATATGATTTGATGTTTCCCATCACTATCTTTTATATTGCTATACCCACCACTAAAGACTTTAATTGTAGGAGGGATACAAGCATTTTTTTGCATTGTTCTTTGCAATTCAACTATGTCTTTTTGATTTTCAAACACTTCTTTGCAGACATGGTAGTAATCGATATTGTCCCGACATTTATCGGAACAAATTGAGGAACAACAAGGAGGAGAACAACAATAACACATTGTATTTAAACAACAGTTTTGCTTACAATTACTCTCATATTTCATCAAATCAGCAGTAAAGTTAGCATTGAAACAATTTCCTAAAATTCCAAGTGGGATAATGATCCACATCACCACTAATAAAATCATAAGGATTAACTGTCCAATTCTAGTTATATCTGAAAAGAAATCACCCGATGATTCATATGTTAATGGTCCTTTGAGTCCAGTTTCATAAATATAAAAGAACATGTTCATATGAATTGAAAAGAATATGAGACATACAATACAAATATTGATTAATAACACGAAATATGAAGGTTTGTTTTTCATGAATAGAGAAATTATAAAACAAATAAATAAAGGAGAATAAAGAATACATATTAATACTCTCTGATATCTCACTGGATCTTTCATGTAATAAGGCCCAGAGACTTTATCTAGATTAATGTTGCAATCTAACAAGATTATTGCCCCATAAGACATTTTTTCTTTAAACACCTTCACAAAATTCTGTGTTGATCCCTCAAAACTGCAATGCTTCAGATAACAAACAGAGTGTTTTAAATATATTTGGTATATCTCATTATTTATGAAATTACAATTCGTGATTTCTCCAGAATTTGACAAAGAAATGATGAAAATGCATTCTGCAAATTGTTGATTTTGATAATTAGAATAATAGTTTCCAAAGTTTTTGCAGTCAGAAATATAAAAACAACCAGAATTCTTTGTCGAATTACAATTAGAGAGATAAACATGCCCATTTTGTATACCAGTATGGTATGATACAGTGGAACCACAATAAAAGACCTGGCTATTTTCCAAATTCACCGAAGAAATTGTTGATACATAAGCAAAATGGTAATTAGATGCATTACAATAATCAATTGAACATTTTTTGACGGTCATGGTTCCTGAATTTGGCTTAAAATACAAAAAACCTCCAAATAGTTGGGATTTGCAAGAATAAATTATTGATTCAAGGCAATCAACATTAATAGTGACACCATTAATGTATATAACCCCTCCTGAGAATGAAAATGTGGTTTGTCTCTGAAAATTACACCCAACAATTGTCACAGTTTTCTCAAGCGAAACACTACCAGAATCATATGAATATCCTCTCTGGAATATGTCATGATTCAAAACATCAACACATACTTGGTAAGTTAATACAATTAGGTAATACAACATAGTGAATAATATCAACGGCGGTTTTTCAATAGTATGTGAATAATTCAAAGAAAATTTGTTTTAGCCAGACTCCCATATAAGTATAAATTTGGGCTGTTCATCTATCAATTTCATCCATAGTTGTGCGCTTCCAGCATCACCCCACATCATTGAAAATGAGCAATCATCTTCAATATTAGCCAGTAGTACGCATTCGCCTTCGGGAATTTGTTCTCCTTGTTCATATCTTGGCATTCCACCAAGAAATGTTTTTGCTCCATTTGGCATCGAATCTCTTAATTGTCTCATGTGAGTTTCAAATTCATATCCATCCATATTACATGAAGAAAAGGCTTCATGAAAACTGTTGGATGTGTCATCATATGTGAGTAATTCTTCAAACATGGAAAATTCACTTGATTCAACTTTTGAATCAGCTTTTGGCCGAACGAACACTAATTCATCAAAATCATCAGGCGTGTACTCAAAAGAAACCAAGTTTTGATTGCTCTCCATGCAATCTGTACAATAAAAAATGGTATACAAATTTTCACGTTTGCTCTCCGGAAACAAACTCAAAATTGTATCAGGAAGCGCTGGAACATATACTTGAAGCAGTAACTCTAACTGGTTACCACATATCTCACAAACTGGTGCCTCACTCCCCCTTAAAACAGGAAATGATCCACCAAATTTACAACACTTGATATTCTGGCTGTCTAGACGCTCACACTGTGGGAAAAAACCAGTCTTGCAGAACAAGGAATTGGAGTAAAATGTATCCACCATTAGCCGATCGGTTCTGTTTTTCCACTTTTATGTACGTTCGAGCTATTGAAATTTCTGGAATTTGAAAAGTCATAAAAATTTCTAACAAAAAGCATCGGATTTAGCACAAATTTTCTAATCAACTAAATTATTTTCTCAAATTAATTTTTCTTAAAAATGAATGCAATAGCTGGCTTCATTTACTTGTCTTTATTTGTAGGGGGCTCATATTCATTCACATCACGAGCCTTGAACTATTTTGAATCATCTATTTTGATTAGCCTTCGAATGGCATTTGGAACTTTGGGAGCATCGGTGATTTTTATATTAATGGTCTCAAACTCTAAGAATTACGTTTCATCTATTAAAGAATCATTCAATAATGAAAAATTTCCATTGTGGCATGCGCTGCTTCACGGAATCATGCATTTTGGCATACCCCATACTTTGATTTCATTATCGCAAAAAACTCTTCCTTCTACCATCGTTTTACTTGCTCAACCTCTTTCTTCCCTATTTTCAATGGTTTTTGCAAATTATCTAATTCCTGGTTGCCAAATCACCCCCAAAAGAGTCATTTCTCAAGCAATAACAATCGGAGGGATAATGATATCTATAATTCCTGCATTGAGTAGCTCCTCAATATTGGATTCATTCGACCCAAAATCTGTTTTCCTGGTTTTTATTGCTGTCGCCTCTGTCGGGTTTTCGTCAGTTTTTTTCAAACTTTACTTATCGTCGGTTGATACATGTTTGTGTAGTGTCTTTCAATTAACGGGAGCCACAGTTTATAGTGTTGTTTTTTCAATAATAAGAATCGGGCCTCATGAATACTTTCAGTTTATCATAAATGTTGATAAGAAGTTGTTCATTTACCCATTTTTGTTAGGTGTTTTTTGTACTTGCTCTAGTGCTTTGATCACATCAATTATTGTTCGAGAATATGGTCCCATAATTAGTGGGTTTTTATATCATTCACAAATTGTAGTGGGCTCAGTAATTGGAGTTACTCTATTTGATGAATGGATGAGGTATGGTGTCGTTGAGTACATTGAGTCAATTCTGGGATTACTGCTCCTTCTAATTGCTGCCATTATTGGTATAGTATCAGAATTATATCCTGTGAAGCCCACAGACATGGAAACCCTAATTCCATAGTTTGAAATGTTTATAATAAATAGAATTTTTATGAAGAATGTTGTATTCAATGGCGATTCTTACCTTAATGTCTGGATAAAGTATTTCACTACACCAAATGTATTAGAATTTTCGAAAGGTACTCCCAAAGCGGAAGTTGACTATTTTATGGAATCAATCAGTTTTTACCCGTTTTCTCTCTCAATTATTAAACAAGAGATATCTAAGTGTACTAATATTACTGAAATTCCCGAAAAACTTGCAGAATTGTTTGAACTTAAAACTTTTCCAATTCTTCCAACTTGCATTCTTGCTCAAACTGCAATTTCCACAGAAAACAGCTCCAAAAAGTCTCAAAACTACTCTTTAGTTGTTAATTATGTATTTAGGGGATTCATTGCACTTGCATATAAAATCAAAATGTGTTCTATCCAGAATGATTACTTATTTATTCCAGAAGAAATATGGCAAATATCCCATTTCCCTCTTCTTTATTTATTTCAATGCCAAAACGAGGTGATAAAAGATTTAGTAATGTCCATTGATCAATTCTTGAATGGTTATTTAAAGCTGTTTCAAAGCTATATTGAAATAGAGGATCATCCATTCTTTCGGTTTATATTTGCTATTAATCATATTCTTCTTACTAATCTAGAGAAACTTTGTGCTCTTTCATCTAATTTGACAATAGACTATTTGATAAACTTTTATTTTGGATCATCGACAATGTCTAGCCCGATATCATTCACCGAATCATTTGTTAAAAGTCTTTCAGGTTTTGTTCATTGTTTATCTGCACTGAATATATATATACCTCTTGAGAGGACCAGGAAAGTATTTGTTTGTACATTAACATTCGTAATTGGGTTTAAAAAAGCACCATATTCTGATCATCTCTTTAGATTGGCAATCGATTCAATGCTTTTAATCAACAAATATGAGTCAATGATAGAGGAATCTTCTTCATTTCTATATATTCAGGCTTTGCTAACATATACAGAATGGTTTTTTAGAAATAATCCTTCCTTTTGTCCTCATGATTCCATAGAATTAGATCATACAGCTCGATCACTTCTATATCAGTCTCCTGATGAATATTTTCGGTCACATGTTACTCTTGATCAGTTGCCATCATTTTCTTCTCCTTGTGAAGAAGTTAACAGTTTGATCATGCTTTATCAAATGTCTTTTCGAACATATAGACAGTTTTTTGATCAATGTTTACATTCTATTACTCAACTCCTTAATTGCATTGAAGTTGAAGAAAAGGAGAAAATTTTATTAATACTGTTCTTCTCACTTCATCATTTTGAAGAAATCCAAAATACCAGTTACCTCTATGATTTCCTAAACAACACTTCTGATATAGTAATAACAAAACAAAATTATACACTTTTACAGTCCATGTATTTTAAATATCTGTTCACGATCTCATCATATAGCAAAAACATTCAAATAATTGTTCAAAGGCACATTTCTCATATTATTGATAATCGATCAGATTATATTCTTGAGTTTTATATGCCTTTATTAAGGTCTCTATTAATGCACCACAAAGAAACATTCTTTTTTTCTTCATTCATTGAGTCAGGAATCGTTGATTCCATTTATAATTATGTGAAAAAGGATGGCAAGAGTTTATCTTATGATTTGTTCATGCAATTTGTTCAGGTTTTTTGTACCATTGATCCAAAAAGTGTTTTTTCAACCTATACTTTACTTCCACTATTTGTTGATAATTTCCGAATCGATAAGTATTTTAAGTTATTAATCCCATGCATTCAAGCGGGGTTGAAATCTGGAACGTGGGAGACATCTAAAAATTCTGCAAAAGTGATTATTACCATTTCTTCATATTTATCGATTTTCTTTTTACAAGCCAAGAAAGATGACGGATTTTTGTTGATTTATAATGAATTGATGAATGTTTTTGCAGATTCGATAATGTGCTTTCCAAAAGATGCGTGTGACTCATTTAAAGAGAATAATTTTTTTGAATCTGCTTTAAGAATTTCATTGATTTCTGAATCTGAAGAGAGTTTGTTCTGCTTTTTTAAAATGTTATCGGCGTTTTGTATTAAATTCCCTTCATATCTTTCTTTTGTTTCAACACAATTCCTTCATTTATTTCATTCAGTTTCTAAAGTTTTTAATGGAATTAATCCTTCAAAAAAATTGATTGAAATAATAATGTGTATGATAACCAATTCTTTAATCAGTCTTGAATCAAAATCCAGTTGTTCTGTGGTTAACAGAGCATCACTTGAACTATTAATGGTATTGGTTAAAGGAAGTTCATACGAATCTGAGTTTTTATCATTTTTAATTCGAATATGTCGTGAGAGCTCATCAAATTGTTTTGAATGTTTTCAATCTGGTGTTATAAGGTATGCACTTGATAGATGTTCTGATCCAAATCTTCTTTTTAAGGCATTAGATCTTTTTCATACTGTGGGGCTTTTTATGTTCTCCCCTGTAACATTGAGTGAAACTTTTCGTTGTGTTTTTCAAGACCCAAACAATGAAAGGAATTTGAAGCACCAAACTGTGATAAGCTGCTTTGTCTCAATGATTCAAGAGAGTAGACCTTCCCCTGTTGGATCATTTTTCCACTTTAATCATATCCAAAATGGTATTTTTGGGTGTAAAATTGAATCAGAGTATATATCAAGTATGTGGTCATTCGGAGCTGTTTTAAGACTTGACCGGTATAATGAATTATACTCAACACTTTTCTCTCTAATCGAATCTAGCGGAACCGCAATAATATGCTGTTTTAACAACAAAGGGTGTTTAATTATCAATTGGTTGGATTCAAATGAGAATATTATTGAACAAATCAGTTTTAACTACATTTTTTATCTCCAATCATGGTACAAAATTTTTTTGATATGGGGAAGCAAAGAAATTGATCTTTATGTTAATGATAAGAAAGTCACGTCTGTGAAAAACGCTATCACAAAATTTGGCTCATCAATCCTTTGTATTGGAAACTATATTGGTAATTTCTTAAGTGGTGATATCGGACCAGTTTTATTCTTACAAACATCTGATCCAATAGAAATTTCTAATGAACTAAATGCTAATATGTACCGTCCACATAGATCCAAAAAAGCATTTATTTTGTTTCATCCTCACAACGTATCAGACGGGATTGTGTATAATACAATGAATAACAACCAAAATTCTGTTTTAAACGGAGTTTCAATACCATTTTGTAGTACTATAGCAGATGTTCTTCAATCAGATTGCATATTTCTATATCTAATGCCTTTATTTAGTATAGTTAATTATAAATATCATGGAGACAGTGAAGATGGCTTTTTTGATGTTTTAATGAGTCTTGTTTATCAGTTATTAGCATTTTCTCATGACATTCAAGCTCTATTTGAGAAAATCGGAGGGTTTCAATTGTTAGCAGGGTGTTTTCAACAAATCAACCCAAATAAATTCAGGGTAACACACATTAGTTTGTTGTGCAAAATATACCAGACTCTTAAGAATTCTATCTTGAGGAAACAAATGGTTGAATTCATATGGCTTGATTTTAGTTTATGGTCAGGTACTTCATATCATTTTCAAGAGTATTTTTTCAAAAATGGTATTCGTCATGTATACAAATATGATATCGATGAGCAAAAAGGAGGATTTGTTTTTGAGAATTATGATTTTGTATTGTTTCAAATTCAGGTTTCTCACATGACAAAAGACGAACATTTTTCCTTAAACGGTCTTTCTGATCAAGCAATGATAGAATGCCAATCTAATTATTGTCATTTTAGTGTTGAAGAAACTACCAAGATAAAAGAATTACAATGGGATATGTTTGGTGATTTTTTTGCTTCGAATCCCTCATCTTCGTCTTTTATCTTGCTTTTTATGATAATGATTTATCACAATGATGATTTAATTCGGTTAAAATCTTTTTGTATTATTGAAAAGTATCTATTGATCAAAGACCCCGAATTATTGATCGCACTTGGTGTTCTCAACCATTATGATTTCTTCTCATTTATTCATGCTCCATCTTTAGTCATTATGGAACTAGTTTTAAAGTGTCTTTTCTTGATAAAGAGAATCGAAAAGAGTTCTCAGTTTAAAACCAATTCCTATCGTTTGACTGATATTCTAAATGTATATATATTGAAAAATCATTACCATAACTTAAATACTGATAGCCTTATTGGTATTGTGTTTGGCTTTGCTTATAATGAATACCACTCAAAAGAATTACCAAACCAGTTTTATGGACAATCTGGACCCATTGTATTTTATGAGTTTTTGTTCCTTTTTTTCTATTTAACAAGTTTTTCTTCAATAGAATTCTTATTGTTATTTCATAAAAAGTTATCTTTATCTATAATCAATCATCCTGCTTCGTTTTCGGTATTGTTCGAAAATCCACAATGGATTTTTTGGTCTTTTATATATGCAAATAATCTCATGATGAGTGAAGATGGCATTATTTATTTTGAATCATTTTTCTCTGATATTTATTATGCATCTTTGCATAATGGAACAGACAACACAATGAGAATGATATATTTTTTCCTTTTTGTGCAACATCATTTAAGTATAGAACTCAGACCAGTTTTATCCAGGATTCTTTCAAGGTCTCTTAAAGCTCCACCAAATAAGCTGGGGTTTGAATTTTTCATCAAAATGTTGGCGAGTACAATTGATTTTGTCCTGTTTTCTCCAGAGTATGCATCAGATAGATTATTCCAAGTTTTTCAGGGTCCACTAGTTTTTGATGAGATTAATCAATTATTATTGTCAATGCAAACAATTACCAATGAATTACAAATTGGTCAGTCTTTTACATTATCTTTTAGTGATTCTTTAACGAGCAAATATGTTTATTTTGATGAATTAATCGATACAATATATGATTGTTTGATAAAAATTATAGATGAAGATAGATTAACTGAAATCCCATTGAATTCTACCTCTGAGATTTCATTGTTTGAGTTACTTACAGTTTTCTTATCGTATATAATAGAAAAAAACCATGATACATCCTCCATTAGAGTTTTACTTCAGTCATATATCAATTTTATTAATATATACAAAAACATATTAGCGATGCCAGCTTTATTTGAAGCGATTAGCTATCTGTATTCTAGATTAGCAAAGATATCCCAAGAAGATATTTTCACCGAATTGACTTATATTGAAAACTTTGTTAAAGCCCAGTCAAATGAGTTACAATATAAATCAAAATTGATAGATGTTATATCTTCTCAAAGTACAAACTATACAATGGATTTCAAACCGGATTATTGCAACACTATGCTTAAGATTTGCCATTCATTGAATTTAAGAAGCTCAAATACTGAGACAATTCTTGATTTGCAAAAACATAGCTATCATTCATTTATTAAAGCTTATGCTCAAAAAAGGAAATATGTTCATCATCATAATCAAAAATTAGCTCATTCATTTTATTTAGAGTCTACCACAAACGGAGGACCATTATCATCATCATATACAACAAGGAAATGGAGATCAATTACCAAAACTGATTTAGAGGGCAGAAATTTATACCATAAAATTAATCATTACTTTGATGACCATAAAAAAGCTTCAATGATACGCGATAGTATGGTTTTCGATCTAAGTGAACAGCCTATTATAATGCCATTTAAGAGAATACTTGATCAGAATGTATCATTTTTTCATTCTAGTTCTCAAAAATCTAAAGCGAAACTATCATTCAAGGTTACTTATATCACATTAACTCACAAATACTTAGGGTATGCTTCAATTAGTAATGAATGCATTGAGTTTGACGGAGAAATAGTTAGTGATGTTTTTGGAGGTACTGTTTCTGGCAATTCTGTTGGAAAACAGAAGAGCTTTTGTATAACCGTCAAAGATATATTGTTTGTATTTTGGAGGAAATATTTGCATGAAGATATTTCATGCGAAGTTTTCTCAAACAACCATAAGTCATATTTATTAGTGTTCAATAATTCAACGAAAAGGAATGAATTTATGTTCTCAATTCAGGCATCTTTTTTGAATTCCACAAGTAAGATCAAGGCAACATTCCATCGAAAGACTTCATCTCGAAATGAAAAGGCCTTTAGTTCATTTTTTGAGCAATTACAATCAGAATGTAATGGAATCATCCAAAATATGAGTTCCTTAGATATTTTATCCAATATTAAGATTACCGAGGAATGGGGATTAAGGAAAATAACTAATTTTCAGTATTTGTATTACTTAAATATTTTATCAGGAAGAAGCTTAAACGATATATCACAATATCCAGTATTCCCATGGATTATATCTGATTATACATCGAATTCAATTGATTTTAATGATCCATCTGTTTTTCGAGATTTATCCAAACCTATTGGATCAATGAATCCAATAAGAATCGAGAGATTGATTTCATTGTATCATGATATTCAAGATCCAACTCAAAGATGCCTCTACAGGTCCCATTTTTCCAATGCTGCATCTGTAATTGGTTTTTTGATACGTTGTGAGCCTTTCTCCACAATGCATGTATTACTTCAAGAAGGTAAGTATGATCATCCAGATAGATTGTTTTCCTCAATTAACTCTGCATGGAAATCGGTTACAAGCGAATTAAATGATTTCCGAGAACTTATTCCTGAGTTTTATTGCGATTTTCATTTTCTTTTAAATGAAAATTCGTTCGATTTAGGTACATTAATTGATGGATCTCGGGTAAATGATGTATCGTTACCAAATTGGGCGAAAACGCCCCATGAGTTTATATGTATGAACCGAATGGCTCTTGAGAGCGACTATGTTTCTTCTCATCTTCATGAATGGATAGATCTGATTTTTGGAGTTAGCCAAAGATCTGAAGTTAATAATAATGTATTTCATCCATTTTCATATTCTAAATGTTTGGAAGGACTTTCTCATGATGATCCATTCTATTTAATGGCTAAACATCATGCTGCAAATTTTGGTATTGTTCCAGAATGTATATTTTCCGACTTTCATATTGAGAGAAATCCCATTGCAACTCCAGTTTTTTCCAATTTGGCCCTAGACAGAATCATTATTGAAGACCATCTATTATATGCAGATAAAGGGTTGTTACTAACTTCCCAATCTGTTCTTTATAGGCTGAAGAACCCATTAATATCAACAAAGCTTCTCTTCAAATTCAAGTCTTTTTCAAGCTATTCTTTTTTAGGAGTATCAGTCGCATTATCGTATATATTATTGCTCACAAAAGGAAGCACTATTATAAACATTGTTCACTTCCATAATGATGGTACTTGCGATGAAATTTCTCCAATTTCTCATCAGAATTCATCAATAATGTGTGCTTCTATGATTGAAGATGAAATGCTGATCACATGCGGAAGTGACTCTTCTGTTAATATTTGGTCACTAGCAAATATAAAAAAAGTTGGAAGTATATCATCCCACTCAATGCCGGTTATATCATTGTTTGCATGCCCTGTTTTTGATTTCTTGATTTCAATAGACCAGTTTAGCATTGTTAGATATTGTTCAATTAAAGAGAGGAAGTCATTGTTTTCCTTTAGAATACAGAATATTGATACAGAACAGCATATTCCCTTAGTTCTAAAGAATGGTATTTTAGTTATTTCATCAATATTATCAAAATCATCATCCATATTTAGTTTTTATGATATGCTTGGAAACTTGCTCAATCAAATAGGGATACCAGCCCAAGTGATCACTATGAAAGAAGTGTCTCTTCAGAATTCGAGCTCGTATCTACTTTATACTACTAATAATCACCATTTATTTGCGATCAACACATCCACTCTCGCAATAGAAAAAGAGTACCCTGAACCAGTTTTCCCAGAGCACATTGGACTGTCATCTGAGAATAATAGAGTTTTCTGCTTAAGGAATACAAGGAAATTATTAATACTAGATTTTTAATAAATTGTTTTTTTCATATTCAACAGCTGTCTTTTGATTCTATCACTATAACAAAGCAATTTTTCGAAAGAATCACCTTGTTCAGAAGCAAAAATAATTTTTTTCCCATCATCCTGCAATTGATCATCAAGTTTATGAATTTTATCCACAACATCGGCAATATCACCGCGTTTTTCTTCAGGATAGCTTTTTGACTCATTATACATTTTGTCAACGTTTTCAATCCATCCATCCATCAAATTAAGATCAAAATAGCATTTCACATTATAATTGTCGAGTTTTGTGTAAGATTCCTTAATTCTTTTTACTTCTTCAAGAAAGCCATTATACGGATAATCCCCTGACATTAATAAATTTTTGTCTTGAAGAAGATGTTTTTATTATAAATCAGATAATGAGCAGATAGCAACTTCAATGATGAATTCTAGTGTTAGTTGTTTATCTTTATCGAGGTGTTTTCAATCACCATTTATTGCTGATAATAATCGATTCAAGCTTTTTAGCAGTTCTTTTCGGTTTAGTTTTTATCCTATTTTGTATTCTCAGAGATTGGATACCATACAAATTTCACATTGCAAATTTGGGAATTTTTTATCAAGTTGTTTGCATATCAGCCAAAATAATATGTTTTATGGGAAAATTTATCTGAAAAATTGGGATTTTTCGCTCATTGGCGGGTGTGATATTATTAATTGTATTTTTGATTCGTGTAAGAGCCAAAAAGATGGAGGAGGATTGTATTTTAATGATTTAAATTCGAATTTTAGCGTCATTAAGTGCTTGTTTGTCAATTGCTCATGTTCCGAGTTTGGCGGGAGCTACTGTATTAGAGGTAAGTTCATTTCGGTGAACCGAACTTGTTCGAATCGATGCTACCATACAGTTATTGATAATTACATTAATGGAGGTGGTGGGTTTTTATATACCAATTTTCAAGCAAATGGCGACTTTAATGTTATAACAGAGTGCTCTCCTCTCGACATTGATTCTGGGCATTGCTGCTTCGCATTTTTTAATGGTAAACAACAAACAACAAACACAAACGTTTCAAAATGTCATGGATACACATTTTCTGGGTACTTTCATTATCTTTCTGTACATGCAGTGTGCAAATACTCATCTTTTGATAACTTTAAAGATTGCTACAATTCTTTGATGGTATATTATACGAACACAGCAACATTTGATTACTGTAACCTTGTTAACAACTCTGTTTCAAAAGGAGCTTTATATAGCGATAGCGCTCCAATTGCGGTAACAAACTTTTGCTTCTTTGGAAATACCCAAGACACTTTCTTACAAAATGGAGGAGCAATCACCTTAAGTTATTGCTATTCAAGCTTAGCATCCGGATTCAATATGATGAACAATGGACTCGGTAACTCTTTCGGTCATGTCTCATATAGTCCACATGTTTACCCCTATCTCGAAAATGTGTTTTGCAATGCTGAATTCTTTAAAAATCTTCTTTTGCCCACTAACAATAAGAAAATGTCGATCAATATCCAAGGAAACCTTCTCGTGATACTTTTGAATCAGTAAAATTTCGATGTTTAATCCATTGAGTTCTCTTGAGTCCGCAATAGAAAAGAACAATGCTGATAAAATAGAGAAATCGTTATATGAATTAAATACTAATATTAAAATAAGCGACTTTGTTTCGTTGGATTCTCCAGTTAAACCAGATTTCTTAAGATCAATTCTAAAAAAAGTATTACCTCTTATTTCTCACGAGGATTTGAAACTAAGGTTACATGCAGAGTCTTTTTTATTGCATTGGTCTTTTTTATTATCTGGTTTTGCTCCAAATCTTTTAAGGACAGTTTATGAATCCCTTGATACCAGCACTCTTCAGCCAAGCGCTTATTCTATTGTTTTTACATGCTGGACAAATAGTTTGAGATCAGTTCCTCCAAACCAGAGAGTTCAATTAATTGGAACGTGCCATTCTTTACTTTTATCATCACACCCAAAGCAATTAACTAATGTAACACGAGAAATATGGAAATTGATACGCGATACCTTGGAAAATGAAAGCATTAAATCCATCATAGTCTACCTTCTTGATTCTCCTCTACCATCAGTAGTATCATATCTGTGCCAGAAGTCTCCAGACTATTTTTTCCCAGTAGTATGCAAAAGATCATCAATTCAGTTCATTAAAGATACAATTCAGCACTGGCCCAATAATCGCCCAATTGATCTTTCCCCTTTGGTTGACCGTTTCAAGGATATTTTGGGATCTCAAAATTCTTCTGATATATCTACAACTCTCGAAATAATTAGTATTTATTTGAAAAGACTTAAGCCTGGTGGATTTGTCCCTGAGTTTCTTCCATCAGTGCTAAATGGTATCGACTGTAACTTTTCCAGGTATAATATTTCTCAACAATCAGCATGCATTGAAATATTTGGACTGTGTGCAACATTAGGATTATGCAAATCTGACTCTTTGGAGAGGTTTATTGCGTTCGATAATGTTCCATCGCCACTTCTAATATCAGTTCTTAAAGTTGTTCCTTTTTTCGTTAATCGATCTTTAATTCCCTTAGGTTTCTTTGATGTTATGGAAAAAATTGCATATGAAAGGGATCCTTTATTATATTTAGCTGAATTGGAGTGTCTTGGCGAATCATTTGATTCCCTTTATATATATGATTCTGAAAAAACAGTTACTGTATTAAATTATTCGTTAAATCCCATCCCGAAGTATTTCGTTGAGAAAGTTCAAGTAATAAAGCTATTGCGAAAGATTAAAGTTGAGAGGTATCCAAAAAATATTATTAAAGAGGGGCTTTTGGAGACCCTCCTTCGTATATTATCCGATCCTCATCCTTCAGTAGTGAAAGAACTTGTTGTATTTCTTAAAGACTCCAGTGTTACAATTCCATATACTAATCTCAACTGGTTTGATCACTCAGAAGCTTTGATTAAAATTTTTCAAGATTCTGATCCAACATTTATTATAGAATTAATCGATTCGGGATTCATATCACCATCAGTTTTTCCAATTGCTGCAAAATCAATTGTAAAATCATACAAAACACTGGAGATCTCCGATAAGAAACTATCTAATATGCTCTTTTCCAGAGCACTTTCAATCCTCATTGTTTCCATGAAATGCCTTGGATTTGATTCTGCATCTTTGTTCCAGACTCTATCAGTAATTTCTTCATATGCTTGGAAAGATCTATGTGATTATCTACCGGATTTATTAAGCTCAATTGATGGACCTTTACTCAAATCAACTTATGGGAAAATTGTGAATAGGGCACTAGAAATAGTTTGTGTTACACTACCCAATATTGATTTGGAACCCAAGTGTGTATTAGGGTTAGTCGGATTATCGAAAGTATTATCAATTGCTTTTACACCGCTATGTTGTTCTTTAGTTATTATTTGCACAAAGTTTTATCGATCAAATGGACTTTATTCATTTCATTCTCTTAGGAGTAAATTTGAAGATCTCCTTGATCAGTTTTTTATCTGTTCTTTCCCATTTGATTTTGCAGAATCTGTTTCAAAAGCTGCTTACGAATGCCTCCCTAAAGAAAGAATCGAAATTTTGATTCAATATTTATTAGTTTCTGCAGATTTTTCCAGAGAATGTTTAATCAAGTTTTCATCTCTTGGAATTGAAGGAAATTGTCCATTCAGAACCTTTTTAGCATTTAAAAACGATCCAACAAAAGCTGAATATATTGAAGATTGTATTCATCATTTTCCATTTCATGATTGGATAATTGATGTTGATGATTTTGAGTATATAAGCCTCAGAAAAGGGATATCCATAGGATCATATCATTCATTAAGCCCTTTACACATTGAGCTTACCCAAAAGTTCCCTGCGAGCTTCATTTTTTCATCTTTGGAAAGAAAAGAAATATCCGAAATCATATTTGCTCCATCTTGTTTTCCTAGCTATTCTCCTGTGAGGTTTAATTCATCAAAAGAATCTGTCTCGAAGAAGATGAACATTAGTTTTCCAGTCCCATATCCTTTTGATAACGAGTATAGAATGATTACTTTTCTCTGGCATTCTGAAAGGGATCTACCAAAAGGGGCCAAATGGAATGAAATTGAGTCTTATGTTATTGATTGTTGGTCTAATTCGAAACTTGTTTGTTCATTTCTTGCTTATTCTATAAGAAAGAATCTGTCATTTTCTAATGATCAAATATATCAGCAAATTGTTATCTCAAGGGATGATCAGTATTCTTTGTATTCTGTATATTTATTATTGACAAGGTTAACAGAAATTGACAAGAAAGAACAATTCATATCAAAAATAATGATAGAATTAGGTATTTCATTTGAGAATCTAAGTAATATGATATATATAGCCCTATATGAATCAAGTATTATTTCAATGATCACATACAAAATTTTAATTCTTTCTCCAGATTATTTAGAAGCTATTGGTATAGATAGAACTCTATTATTTGATGATCATACATTTATGAATGCAATTCCGGCGTATTTAAATGAAAATGATCCCTCACCTGAATCTTTAGCTTTTATTATAAAAAGACTTTCTCAATTAGCATTTTCGGTTTCTTCTGACATATGTTCATATGATATACCCTCACATTGTGGACTTGATAGTTTGATCAGGATTCAATGTTGTGTTTCATCTACCCAAAGAAGGCTCAGATTAGATCAAAAAATACTTGATTCTTTAGTTTCATTTGCCTTAAAAGAAGAGAAGCAATACGAAATTATTATATATATTATTGATATGTGTTTATATGATGAAAATAAGAATAGTATTATACTAAATATGTTTTCCACAATATCCAAAGTTAGACCCTATTCATTTTTATCTCAGTTAAATCATCTCTCATCAATCAAAGGTTCCTACCAAAAATTATCTGAAGGATATGGAGATAAACTTTCAAAACTTATTAGTACTTTGGAAGTATCTCCTCCTTCAACGAGCAGATATCTCCTGAAGATACTTATGAATAATTCTTTTGCACTTGAACCCAAGGATTTGCAAAAAATTATCTTCAAGATGAAACCAATAATATATGAATTTTTATATTCTGGTTTCCACAATATCCGATCTGATATTGTTGATCAAAGATTTCCTGATACATATGATCAATTTATCGAGACAAGAACATTTAGTAGAAGGTCATCACAGATAATTAAAAAAACACTAATTAATTGCGAATCCAAAGTTGTGACAATATGCAAACGGTTATTTGCGCTTCCTGACTCTGTTCTTGTTTTGTTTTATAATAGCCCTAATATTGATACAGCAAAACTAAGTATTCTTCAAGATATCATTGTTTTATTGGCACATAATTTTAATTATTTAACTAGCGTTATTGATTTAATGCATTTTTTGCTCACTGTTTCAAAACTTGACCAACTTATTCTTTTCATTTTAACAAAGGAGACTTTGAATGGACCTAAGTTATCGAATATCATAATCGCATATAATATGCTTAAAACTGCAATCCAAAATTCAGATGATACAAATGCAAAAGAATTGTTTGTGGATTTTGAAAAGAATATTGTCAATATGATTGAAGACCCTAATCGTATAGAGATCTTTAAATCATGTCGATTCATTGAATACATTTCTGGTGATTAGGTCTGTTTATGTAATAGTGTATAATAAAACCATTTTTTTAATCCATAAAGTAACTTGTAAGAATATACTGTATTTTAATTGTCCCTAAAATGTACAAAGACCCACAAGGAAGAAGCCTGAGAAGTAATGTATCTATCTAAAATTGGGTTAGAATCCTCAAAAAAAGATTTTACTACCAACAACAGATTACTGAGAAGATGCTCTGGGAAAAACACAAAGTCATTATTATTTATACATCTTCTGATCAATATTTTCAAACTCCTTATCACAATCCGGAGCTATTCATTCAATGAATATTTACTCATGAAATCATTAGAATTATAGTAAGATATATGAAAGAAAAAGATCTAAAATTAGTTCGATCGAATGTATTCAAAAGAATTTCGATTGTGACAGGTAAATCAGCATTACAATGATGAGAATTGAAGAATTGTATTTGAAATGTCATTCTGATAGTAAAAGAATTATTTGTAGATGGTGATAGTGGTGTTGAAGTGGAGAGTGATGATGATGAATGCTCTATGAACGAATGAGACACTTCAAGAGAACCTCCAAAAGCACAGAATAGAAAGTTTTGATTATTATGGAATATGCAATACATCATCTTTCTTGATCCTTCTCCAAAAACATATATTACACCATAGTTGACTGGACTATTATTTTGAACAATGTTAGCATATGACATTGATATCGTTCCTGAGTTAGTATTGAAACATATGCAAATACAATTGGATACCATGTTGTTTGTGAAAGAACAGTGTGAACTTATGAATGATGATGGTGATGTGATGCCAATTCCGGAATATTCATAAGCATTGTTCATTGAACTGTTTGTGTTGTCAACTCTCTGATTACCTGCATTTAAGCGAATTGAATAATACCCATCTGTAGCATGAGAGCAATATGATATTGACAGATACTCCACATGATTCACCTGAGAAGCATAAAGATAGGCAAAATGATACCAGGAAGCTGTGCATCTACTAGTGCATATCATTCCGAGACTTGAATTAGAAGAGAAGAAGTATATTACACCATATTTGTTTGCAAAACAGCGATAGAACATTGAGTATCTGACATTCATTGAGCAATGACTAATAGAAACATATATCACTCCACCATCTCCAGTATATTGGGATGATCTTGAGAAGTAACAATTGGATATAGTGATATTCTTATCTACATAAGACCTTCCCTGGTCAATACTTTCGTCTTCACACCCCATTCCAACTCTATATATAATACCATTTCTCCTAAAAAGAGTCTCAGAAAGGGAGTTTATTGGGGGGTGCAAAAATTTGGTAATAGTGTCGAAAACGGCTATGTTTTGTTTTGGCTCATTTACTATTTTAGAATTCCCAAGAATTAGTAGATAGAAAAACGTGAACTCCAAAATCTTACATGGATTGAGTAAAGAATTTATTCGTTTAGCTATTTGGCTTAGTTCTTTAGCGAATTTTTGTTCTTTTATAAGGAATATTAGTGAAAAATTCATGAAAAAATCTGGATTCGCGAAAAGTCGACTGTTTTGGATCAAAAAGAATCCAAAACAGAAGAGTTGGTATAAATATCTAATAATTATATCCATATAAATTGATAAAACTATAAACAAAAATAAAACTGCAAAGGCACAATATTTTGATGATGAACCTTGGGTCATTCCATCACCATTTTTCATCACCCCCGGATTTATCTGATTGAATATTGAAGATAACAGTGTTTTCTTTTCATACACCTTATCTATATAATGACTAGACATAATAATTAAACCCTAAAAACTTTTTTATTCCACAAATTTGTTATATAGAGACTAATTTTACGATGTAATCTTAATATTATGATGTAATTTATGATATTTTTGGTAAAAAATTCAATTGTATTTTTTTCGAGATTGAGAATTCATCAAGGGTTCAATCTTTACCAGAATA
>Ga0074193_1001542_pt1 | contig 26981 bp, 14 predicted proteins | sample EPASupsiteHSE605_FD_64523 | JGI IMG/M metagenome (GOLD analysis project Ga0074193, IMG submission 64523) | Bioremediated contaminated groundwater from EPA Superfund site, New Mexico - Sample HSE6-05 | ecosystem: Environmental > Aquatic > Deep subsurface > Groundwater > Contaminated ... | reverse complement strand
GCTTTTATTTTGGAACAGGGGATTTTGACCCCGGAGCTGCAATCTTCAACCTTACTCCAACCGGAGAAAATGATGTTTTTATACAGAAATTGGATTCTTCCGGTAACTTCGTTTGGGCAATATCCCTTGGCGGTGCATTGGATGACAATGGTTTGTCCATCAGTTCTGATGTGTCCGGGAATATTTTTGTTACAGGAAGCTATCATGGAACAGTCGATTTTGACCCTGGAGCTGGAAATACGTACCTTAATCCAACTGGCGGAACTGATGTTTTTGTGTTGAAATTGGATTCCTCCGGAAATTTCCTTTGGGCAAAATCCTTCGGAGGAGGACTTAATGACTACGGTTCCTCACTCAGCACTGATGAATCGGGGAATATTTATACTACAGGAGGCTTCCAATCTTCAGTAGATTTTAACCCGGGGCAAGGAATAGATATTCAATCTTCGTCGGGGGATAATGACGTTTTTGTTCAGAAAATGAGCCCTTGCAAACATAGCTCCGGTTTAGACGTGATTACAGCATGCAATAGCTACACATGGATAGACGGCAACACCTACACCTCGTCCAACAATACAGCGACATTCACTTTATACAATTCAACCGGATGTGATTCAGTTGTATCCCTGAATTTGACTATATTCCATGTTTCCGATTCTGCTACATTAAATGGTGTTACCATCTCAGCCAATAATTTGAATGCCTCCTACCAATGGTTGGATTGCAATAATTCATTTGCACCTATTGCGGGCGAAACCGACCAGTCTTATACAGCAACGCAAAATGGCAGTTATTCAGTGGAATTAACCGAAAATGGTTGTACCGATACATCTGCTTGTATTGCGATAACGACTTATGGTGTTATTGAAAATACCTTTGGTGACAAATTTATAATCTACCCCAACCCAACAGATGGGAATTTCTCAATTGATCTTGGAAATGTTTATGAAAACACAACGATCTCGATTTTTGACATTGATGGAAAACTGATTAAAAAAATGTCATTTCAGCAGACTCAAATTGCAAATATGTCTGTTGCTGCACCAGCCGGTGTTTATCTTGTAAAAGTCAGTTCCGGAGACAAGAAGGCCACATTTACTCTTGTGAAAGAGTAATTGTTTACTGATTTTGAGAATTGCATGATTGAAAACCACCATGGCGCAGCCCCATTAGCAATCTGAGATGTAATCCGTGACATGACCACTCACCTGCCCTGCTCCAGTCATGCCCTCATTGAAATTTTGTATTCAATTTCTGCATTTGGAAAATATTTGTATTTTTGGGGGTGATATGACTGCTGTACATACATATCCAACCAAATTCGGAAGTATTGTATGATTTTGTAATACATATAAACGAGTTGTGTGCAACTTAAAAAAACAGAATAAAACAAAAAAACAATATAAATATGAGTACAGAGATTTCGTTAATTCCGAGTGAGAGTACACCTGAAAAAATTGAAACATCAATTGGTGCATTTAATCAACCCCTTTCTGATTTATTAAGACATATCGGATTACCAACAGAGAATGTTCTTAAACCAATTGAAGAAAGACGAAAAGTTATTTTTTCTTTAGAAAGTGTTTTGGAAATACTACCAATGCAAGATAGAGAAAAAGCATATTATCTTTCAAAATTTACTGTTGCAATTACTGCTGGTTTATTTGACGGAGCATTAAATTTCTTATGGGATGAAACAGTAAAAGCTGTTAGAAATCTTGCTATTACTTATGATCTTCAATATTTCTATAATGTAGCTGAAACAATATCCTCAAGGTATAAAAATTTAAGTAGCATTGAAGATATTGAGGCAATAACTGATTATGATTTACTTGAGATTTGTAGGAGAATTGGTTTAATCAACGATGTTAATTTTAAAAGATTAGAGCATGTAAATTATTTAAGAAATCATGCAAGTGCTGCGCACCCAAATGAAAATGAAATTACAGGACATGAGATGTTATCTCTTCTTGAAACATGCTTGAAATATGCTATAACTGCAAAACCTGATCATTCTGTAATTCAAATTAAATTACTTTTTCAAAATATTAGAGAAAAGCAAATTCCAGATGAAGATATTCCAGTAATATGTGAAGAGTTAATAAAAATTCCGATAGAGAGATTAGATGACTTTATTCAATCTCTTTTTGGCGTTTATTGTGATACAAGACAAAGTGCTGAAACTAGAGAAAATATTGAAAAAATATCAAGCCAAATATGGGTTAAATGTAGTATAGATACAAAATATAGAATAGGTTCAAAATATGGAATATTTCGAAAAAATGGAGACCAAGACAGAAAAGATTTGGCTCAAAAATATTTAGAAAAAGTAAATGGTCTTGAATATAAAGATGAAGATAGCCTCGCTGCTGAGTTAATAGAAAAGTTACAAGATTTAAGAACTGTACATTTTGAGTGGAATAATTTTTATAATGAATATTCTCATGCTAGATCAATTGAAAATTCATTACCTAAAACTGGAATTCCAAAGGCTGCAAGAAAAATGTTTGTGAAAATAATTTGTTTATGTTATATCGGTAATGGTTTAGGTTATAGAAAAGGGGTTGATGAAAGAGCAGAAATTATATATGTTAAATTTTTAAAATTATTTGGAATTAACGAATTGAAAGATTTTCTTGATTTACTCGGTGATTCAGAATTTGTAACAGACTTTAATAAAGCTACACCAGATTTACGTTTACGAGAACTTGTAAGATATTTTAAAACACTAACAACCGATATCCATTTAAATAATGTTTTTAATTTAATTATAAATTTTCCAAGCAAATCAATACATAAAATATCAACAGATTCTCGATTTAAAGATATAATTAAGAATATTAAATAAGCAGCACACAACATCGCATAAGCCGAATTTTCCGCATCATGATAAACGCTAAGGCTTCGCTTATGCGCGTAGGTCTAAGGTGCTCCAAACTACGGCCTATGCGAGGACCGTAAGGCCACATAAAAAAACAGAAAACATGAAATTCTTCATTAGAATATTTAGTTCGACCAACATAGACCACGGATTAATCGGACAATGGGAAGGATTATTTGATGGAGAAAAAGTAATTATGACTTTCACAAACAACGGCTTGCTTGATTATGAAATTCACTCGCAAGACAAAATCCAGATAATTAAAATGACTTTTAGAACCGAAAACGGCCTTTTAGTTACAAACCAACCCAGTCATCCAATAGAAGAGATCACGAAATATCGGATTCACGGTAGCAACCTTGAACTTAATTTCAACGGAGAATTATCAGAATTCAGGAGAAAATGAAAACCACCATGGCGCAGCCCCATTAGCAATCGGGATGTAATCCGTGACATGACAACTCACCTGCCCTGCTCAAGTCATGCCCTCATTGAAATTTTATATTCGATTGTTGCATTTGGAAAATATTTGTATTTTTGGAGGTGATATGACTGCTTTCATACATATCCAACCAAATTCTGAAGTATTGTATGATTCTGTCATACATATAAACGAGTTAGCTGCAACCATTAGAAGAAAGAACCCCTCCTTCCGACACCAAAAAGAATGAAAGAAACAATAGCTGAAATAACCGCACTTTTTGAAGAAGCTAAGCAAAAAAGAGAATTTGATTTTGTTTTGACTCTTATAAACTATAAAGGTATTGGTGCAAAAGAACTGTCAACAAATTTGCACGAATGGTTTGAGTCTATTGAATTTTACAAGGGACTTTATTATAAATATTCTAAAAAGGAAAAGACAAGAGTTGGAACTATGTTGTATTCCACTTTTTTTGAAAACAGTGATTTTTATAATATTTTGGGTAGTTTGTGCAAAATAAAATTAGGTTACAAAGGTTCTTCATACCTTTTTTGGAAAACAAAAAAATATGAACGCCTGTTAGGAATCGGTGAGAAACAAGATTTTTTGGTTGAATTGTTAGATGATGCAGGCAAGCCAGCCATCATTTCCTTTTTTGAAAAAAATCATTTCAAGCAAATAAGAAATACTTTTTTTCATTCTGCTTATTCATTGAGTGAGGAAGATTATATTCTACATGATTCTGAACCAATTGTCATTAATGGTGTTGGAAACTATTCCTTTAATGTAGAGGAATTTCTGTACCCTAAAATTGAAAATATTATTCAGATTTTTGATGCATTTCAAAAATTATATTCAGACAGCTTTAAATCATATCAAGTAGACAAAGAGGTGGATGCTTTGTTCCCAAATCCATGTAAAGCAATAATTTTGGGATCTAAAGATGGTTTAAGAGGATTTAAAATTAAAAAAGCGGTATCTCTGTTTGGCCGATTCTGTGACTCAGGAATTTGGTATGATGAAAAACATCAAATGTGGGCAGGGCACAATATCAGAATCGACTTTGCCAATATTGAGACGATAGAGATAAATGAATCACTTACTAGATATGAGAATAAAGCAGATATCACTAGAAATGATTGGGAGTTTCAAAATCTGGTTGACAAGATTCTTGAAAGAAAAGATGCGAAAGAGATTTTCAGAGTTACACATCTACTAGTAAAATTTGGAGATGCTCGTTTACAAAAAATGATTGCCGAGGGAAATTCATTTAAGCAGAGGAATTTTCCAAAAATAATTCTTCCATTTTATCGACAAGCAGTTGAAGTAGGTTCGCATATTATGGACATGACAACAGTTATGAGAAACATAAAAAAATTGGAAGATTTTATGTCTTAGTGAATCTTTGACCAAAGTACAACACAAATGCAGCAAGCAATAGCACTTAAAAATAAAATAGACACTTTACTTGACCAAGGGAAGTATGAAGACGCATTATCGGAATTAGACAAAGAGACCGAAATCTTTCTTGAAAATAGGAAGGATAATCTTTTCTTGCTTGCCGAGATCGCTGGTTCATACATTACGCTAGGTAGCGAATCCTACAATTTAGATGCAGTTAATAAAGGAATCATTATTTTTCAAGAAAATAAAGATGCATTAAAAACTGCAGTAACAGAGGACAGTATTGATTATTGTTTAGGTAACGGATTTCATGCAATATATAAGATTACCACATGCAAAGAGAGTGATTTTTTTCCTACACTAGAAATCGTTAAGGATTCCTTATTTGATGCAAAACAATCTTACCTAAAAGCATTCAAAAAAATTGACTTCGATAATCTAAATGATTTTTCAATACAGGTTCTGACAAATCTAGGAAACAATTTAAACCACTCCGGAAGAATAGTTGAGGCTTTACAGCTTTTTGACATGGTATTGAATCATGACCCGGAATTTCCTCAGGCTATTGTATCAAAGGGCGATGGGCTATTATATATGATTCGGACGACAAATTGTCCCATAACTGTCTCTCTGTTTGCAGAAATATACAAGCTATTCAACAAGGTTAACACGCAAAATATAGTTTTAGAAGAAATTAAAAGGACCGTTGAAATAGGAAAAAATTTAAGCATTAAATTTTTAAAAGAAAACAACATCGATCTTGATACAATTGAAAATGAGTTTTTATTAAACAATCAAGAGTATCTAAATCATCCAGAGAATATAAAGTTCTTCCTCGATAATTTCTTAAGTCTTTCAGAACATGGATTATATTGTAAGTGCAATGGCGCAAAAATCGATGATTTATCAATTGGTTTTCCTGGCTTTGTTACAACTGACAAAAAAATAATCCAATTAGAGTTGCTTAATAACCGTTTAAAATCAGAATTTTCAATGGCAAGACAGCTATATTTTGACTTTCTAACAAAAGAGCAAACCGACAATATACATTATGAAAATGTAATTAATGGAATAATGAATGGCATTAAACATGAACAGCTCAGAACTAGCTTTAAACAATGCTTTGGTATTTTAGATAAAATTGCGGAAGGTCTTTGTTTTTTATTTGATCTTGAAATTAAAGAAGGTGAAAATATCTATTTTGAGAGCTTTTGGAATTCAAATAAGAGTCCAACAAGGTGGACTAAGATAAATGAGATCCAAAATATTCACCTAACTGCTTTATATAGTATTGCATGCGACTTAAATAAGAAAAATGGTGAGTTAGGGTTCTATAAAATATGGAGAAACAGATTGGAGCATGGTCTGTTTTCATTGACTAATTCTGACTATAAGGATAAAAATTGGGAGGACGAGAAATTTTCAGAGAAGACAACAGTAGATAATTTTGAAGACAAAACAAAACATTTATTACAACTGACGCGGGCTGCAATATTCAGTTTCGACTTTTGTGTAAGACACGAATTGATAATAGCAAATGAAAATGGCAGCAGCTAATCGAGTACGGCCGGTGAGCCTTTGAGCCCACCGGAGCACATTTCACACCAAATACCGCTTCAAAAAACCAAAAAAATCCATTCACTAAAACCGATATAAACTTTACAACTTTACAATCGAGACACGAAGTGGTGAGCTCATGAATACTTTTAAAAACAATATAATTAGTGAATAAACTTTATAAACTCACTCCCCGCTCTCTCTGCCTGGTCGTTGAGCTTGTCGAAACGCGGCGGACTCACTCTGCTCCCCAGGCCTCTCCAACAGAAACCCGCATCAAAGTATCCCAAAAACTTACCACTGAGCCGTTATAAACTTTCAACTTTATAACTTTATAAACTTATTCAGCTCCCCGTGCCTCAGCGATCGAAACCCTCTTCCCATCAACATAAGCCACCACAAACGCATCCGTCAAACCTTTGGCGTTGAGTTCGGTTTTTCTGGCTTCGGCATCGGAATATTTGGAGAAATTGCCAACGGTGTACACGGTCAGACCCGCATCGTTCTTCGAGGTTTCGATGCCCTGCCCGGCTAAGGCAATGAGTTCGTTCACAACATTCACCGGCACATCTTTGCTGTAAGCGCCAATCTGTACTTTGTACACAGGTTTTGCGCCGGGTGTTGCATTGTCAGGTGTGGTGCGGTTTTGCGGAGTTTGTGTCGTCGCGCCGGATTGTTTCAAACCACCGCCGAACGTGGTTCCATCGGCCTGCAACTGAGCTGCTTCGGCCTGCGTAATTTTCTTTCCCTTGTACAGAATGACAACAAAAGCATCGGGCACGCCGTTGGAGCGTATTCTGTTTCGCGCTCCCACAGCGTCGTTCATATTGTTGAAAGTGCCGGCGTAATAGCGGTAATAGCCATTGGTCATACGTTCTTCAATCAGCGGGCTGATGCCGAACAACGAAGTGCTGTTGCGGGTTTTCGCATACACACCCACCTGCACCGAATACACCAGACCTTCGACATCGGTCATGGCAAAATTGCCGGAAGCCGCGCCGGCACTGGCCGCCGTGGTTGTTGCTGCAGGACCGCCGCGCTCGATGTTGCGGGCTTCGTACACCGGCACCCGTTTACCATCGTAATAAGCCACCACAAATGCGTCGGCATAACCATTCGTGCGCAGCCGCGCCAGCTCTGCCGCAGCGGGATTGTACGAAGTGAAATATCCGGTCATATACTGCAGCCATGTGCCCGTGCGGTCTATCACAGGATTCAGGCCTTTGAAGAATGTATTCGTATCGATTTCATTGCGCGATGCAGCAATCTGAATCCGGTAATACAGATTCACAGCGGGTTGCGCGTTGTTGTTGCCGGCATTCACATCGCGGTTGGTGACATTGTTCTGCTGATTATTATCCGCAGTCTGCACGTTGTTCACATTGTTGCTGTCGCGCCCCTGTTGCTGGTTTGCGTCCTGTTGCTGGTTGTTGTTTTGCTGCGTGTTATCCTGTTGATTGTTGTTCTGATTATTATTCTGATTGTTGTTTTGTTGATTGTTATTCTGCTGATTGTTATCCGCAACGTTGGTCTGATTGTTTGCATTTTGTGCGTTGGTGTTGTCAGCAATATTCTGTTGATTGCCGGCTGTGTCTGCATCGTTGGTCACCGGCGATTTGGTGTAGGCGTCCATCACATTGGCATTGTCGCCGTACGATTTTGTCAATGCCGCAACATCCGATCCGGTGCTGCTTTCAATGTCGCTGACGGTTTTACGGATAATAAATTTCGCATTCAGATTGCGCTCCGTAATCAGCGTCTGCTGTTTGGCAATGGCTTGTTTTTCCTTTTCCTGAGCCTGTTCCAGCAGATTTTTCTTTGCTTCGAAATCGTTTGAACGGAAGGCCTGGCTGCGCAACTGACGCGCTTCGGTCATAAGCTGTTTGAATTCGCCATCCGGAGATCCGCTTTCAGCGCTGTTTTCAGCCAGCACCACATTATTGCTTTCAAATTCGCTGTTGTTCCAGACGCCGTAAATGTCCGATGCCATCAGGTAATGGCGTTTTGCCGATTCTTCCAGTTTGGCGGCGCGTTGTTCAAGCGATTGTTGTGTATTCGCGTCGGTGGCAGCAGCAGCCAGTTTGCGCAGGCTGTCGGCTTTCTGCATGTCGGTCTTATACGCTTGTTCGTGATAGCTGATCATATCCACCGGGCGATAGTCAGGAATGTCTTGCGGAATTGTTTTGCCCTGCAGTTTCAGATTGTTCTCCGCATTGTTTTTATATGCATCCGACTCGGCCAGATACGCATTCATGGTTTGTTCCAGCATGCGGATTTCGTTGCGGAGCTGCGCGGAATCGGCCGGTTGTTGCGCCAGTCGTTTTTTCAGCGAAGCAATACGAATCAGAAACGATTCGGCACCCGATTCATACATCGATGACTGAATCAGATCCTGTTCTTCGTCACTGGCTGTAACCTGCGCCGCTGGCTGATTCTGATTGTTGTCAGCGTTCTGATTGTTGGAAATATTCTGGTTGTTGTTATCCTGATTCTGCTGATTGTTGTTTTGATTATTGTTGTTATCAGCTGTGATATTGTTATTGACCTGCTGATTGTTGTTGTTATTCTGCTGATTGTTATCCGCAACATCGCTCTGTTGCGCGGCTGCAGCAAAGTCAGGTAATTTGAATTCAGAATGAATGTCGGGTTTCACCGGTGCCGATTGCCAGCTCTCCGACATTGTGAGCAGCTCGCTTTCAGGAATCATGTCATACGACGACCTGACTTCGGCCAGCAGCTGGTGCTGTTTTTCGAGCAGCCCAACCGAATCGCCCTTTTGCAGAATGGCTGTATTCGCAGCATCGATGCGGGTTTGAATGTCAGCTGTTTTTTCTTTCAGCTCAGCAATGTCTTCTTCAAGTTGTTGCTGCTTCTTCGGATTCGATGTGTTTTCGAGTTTCGTTTCAGCCTCGCTTATTTTCTTTTCAAGCGGAGTGAGTTCCTTGCGCAATGCATCGCGCTCCTGTTCTGCTTTTTTGATACCTGTCTGCAAATCCGATGTACGCATATTCAGCGCCTGATCATTGTTTACAGGTTCTGCAACCGTTGAGCTCAGAATGTTTTTACTGTCCTGCGAGATCGTCTTCCATTGCGTGGTATCGCTTGGAACATTCGTTTTGATGCTGTTATTCAACGCCGTTAAATCCTGACCGGCTTTTTGCAGAACATCGCGCTGCTGGCTGAGTTCATCATAGTAAGTGCTCAGCACATCCATCTGCAGATTCAGGTTGTTGAGATCGGTTTCAATCTCCGCTTTTTTGATTTGTTCGCTTTGCGTGAGCGACGTTTTGCTGTTCAGTTTATTCCATTCACTCAGCTTGAAATCGGCATCGCTTTTCTTGTTGGCATACGCCAGATTCACAGCATCCATCTGCTGTTGCTGATGATTAAGCATCGACTTCACCGAATCCGATGCATGCGCAATGTCCGATCGCACCTGCGTTGCAATGAGGTCGCTGCGGTTTTGCGGCTGCACCTGCGTAGCAGTATCAGGCGGTATATTGTTGTTGTCAGCATTGTTCTGATTGTTGTTGTCAGCGTTTTGCTGATTGTTATTCTGATTCTGCTGCTGAGTATTATTTTGATTCTGTTGATTGTTGTTCTGGTTTTGCTGTTGATTGTTGTCAGCAATTTGTTGTTGATTGTTATTCTGATTCTGCTGATTGTTGTTATCTGCAACATTGTTGTTCGCCTGATTCTGTGCGTTGTTTGCAGTAGTATCGGATGGATTGATATGGGTATTTTGTTGTTGATTTTGCTGATTGTTTTGCTGATCCGCCGCGGCGGACTGATCAGCCAGTAAATTGGTGTCCTTCGAAATTACTTCCTGAACTTCAGCCATGATATCGGTCCGATTCTCCGATGAAGCCTTGAGTTCGACCAACTGATCCTGTTTTGTCCTGGCATCCGATTTCAGCTGTGTGGCTTCGTTCCGTTTCTTCACCGCTTCTTCTTTCAGCATGTTGGCTTCGTCGAGATACTCCTGTTTTTGCTCAGGATCGGTTGCCAATGCAGCTTCGTTCACAAAGACATCCGCTTCTTTATCGAGCTGTGCCGCTTCGCTGTCAAGTTTTTTCGACTGCGATAAATCATCCGCAATGTCATTTTCAAGTGAACCAATGTATTGATTGTCGGCGCGGATAATCTGATCGACGCCATGCAGATAAACGCGGAAGGTATCCACCGCGTCGATCAGCTGTTTGAGCAACACCACCGAAGTGTCGACCTGGCGCGACATAGCGAGTTTCTGCACATAGCCGGCTTTGTCTTCCAGATTGTCAAGTGTGCGTGCCTGCTTTTCGGCGGCATCGTCGTACTGATCGTACATTTGTTTGGCCAGCGACGATTCGTCGCATTTCTGCATGGATTGTTTCGACAGTTCATTGGACTGCGCCATCAGCTCCTTGCGTTTTTTTGAATCCGTTTCAGCAATGGCTTTATCATACGCTGCCTGGCTCTGCTTCAGCAAATCGGCACACATGTCCTTTTTCATTTCCGAGACTTTCAACGAGCCGTCGCGCAGATTTCTGAAATTGTTGAGTTCTTTTTCAGCTGCATTCACATGCTGGAATGCGATGTCCACCACTTGTTCGCCGGTTGGATTCGGCGGAATGTTGTACCGCGCATTGTCGTTCGAAGCGGTCGCACGCACGGTATCAAGCACCATGCTTTCCTGCGAATTGACATCGAGACTGGCTTTTTCGCGCAGCTGCGCCACGGAATTAATATAGGCTTCGCTGCTGAAGTCCGCATTCATCGAGCCCACCACATCCGGGTTATAGGCTTCGTGTACCGGAACTTTTTTATCGATGCGTACCAGAAAAACCTTGATATGTTCATTGTCGCTGTTGCGCAACGACGAGAACCAGGCGTATTTCTGAGCGGGATCGGTAATGAACAGAAAGTCATCAAACGGTGTATTGATGGCGAAATCGACATTCACCGGCGGGCTCCAGTCGCCTTTTGTTGAATCATACACGGTTCTGAAAATATCGTAGCCACCCATCGAATTATGGCCTTTGGAGCTGAAGTACAATGTTTTTCCATCCGGCAACAAATACGGATAACTTTCGTCGTATGGTGTGTTGATGGTATTACTGAGCTTTTCAGGCTCCGACCATTTGCCACCCGGCATTTTGTTGACGCGGTAAATGTCGCGTCCGGTCACATTTTTGCGGCCATAGCTGCTGTAATACACCACCTGATGTGTGTCGCTGAAGAAAATGAGTTCAGGCTCATTCGATTTCAGATCGGGTTTTGTTTTCAGAAATTCCGGCTTAGGACCAAGGCTGCCACCGAATTTCGAAATATCGTATGAACGGAAAAAATTACCGGTCGTCACATCATGCTTCTGCAACACAATCAGATCCGATAAATCCTGCAGCAACGAAATGCCGTTCAGACACATCTGTTTCTGAATCAATGCATCTTTGGCGTACGGATGCTTCAGCGGAACGCGGCTCAGAAAAGTCTCGAACGATTTCAAAGCTTCGCCAAAGCGGTAAGCCTGATGGAAAGCCACGCCCAGATGGTAATACACCATGATGGCGTCGTCGCCGGTGAGCTCCTTCATAAACGGTTGCATGTACTGAATGGGGCTTTCAGGGTCGCGCCGGTCCGAATACAACTGGCATACGCCAAAGCGGTAGGAATAATACGGATCCTTGCGGTGAATGCTCAGCAGCTGCGAATAGAGCGGAAATGCGGCGGTATAGTTTTTTTCGGCAAACAGGCGGTCGGCCTCGGTGCGCACCTGCAAATCATCGTTGTTATCCTGCGCCAATACAGGCATTGCAGAAAACATGCATGCACATGAAATCAGCAACAGCAACAATATTTTCTTACAGGTCAACAATGCTTTAATATAATCGCGCGTTTTAAAAGTCTTTATACTCAACTAAGGTACAAATAGTTTCCGACACGGGGTTAAAGATGCGCTAAATGGTTGAATTTCATAATGGTTTACAGATTTTGATTTTGAACACGGATTCCGCCGCGGCGGACACGGATTATACGGATGTACACGGATTGCGGTGGTAGCAAAAGCCGTTTATGGTAACACAACTCCGTTGTGTTGATTCACAGCATCTGTTTGAATTATAAAACAGCTCTATTACATCTACCACGCATGGTGTCATCCTGAACTCGTTTCAGGATCGACCATGCGTGGCTCATCATCCACCGCAGACCCTGAAACATTGCGATAGCTATCGCAATCAGGGTGACACGGTGGATGATGAATTGCGGCTTTTGCATCACGTAAATATCACGGAATTTTTTTACCTGCAGGCTGCAGCCTGCCTGACTGCCTGTTGCAGTTAAATTGCAGACAGGGCCTGTCCGTGTCAATCCGTCAGATCCGTGCAAACCGAGTGCGAAGCACGAGCTCATGAGTACCGCTTTAAAACAATTTAAGAAACGAATAATCCGTGTTCTATATTAGAAAATTACCACAGATCTTTAATACAGAAATTATCCGGTTCAATACAACAAAGAAATTTCGTAATTTCGCTACGCTATGAAGATAACCATTGACCGGAAATCGGGTTTCTGCGCAGGCGTGACATCGGCCATCCGTGCGGCGGAAGAAGAATTGCAGCACAATTCAAAGCTGTATTGTCTGGGCGATCTCGTGCACAACAGTGCCGAAATGGAGCGACTGAAAAACATGGGACTGGTCGTCATTTCGCATGAACAAATGAAAGAACTTCATAACGAACGGGTGTTGATCCGGGCGCATGGAGAGCCGCCTTCGACCTACGACATTGCAAAACAAAACAATCTTACCCTACTCGATTACACCTGTCCTGTGGTATTGCAACTTCAGAAAAAAATCCGTACAGGACACGACAAAACCTCGCGTTCCGGCGGTCAGGTTGTCATTTACGGCAAACCCGGCCACGCCGAAGTCACCGGATTAAACGGTCAGATCAACGACGAAGCCATCATCATCAGCAGCCCTGAACATGTGTCTGAGATTGATTTTACAAAACATGTGATACTCTTTTCGCAAACTACCAAGGATGAATCTGGTTTTTTTCAGTTGTCCGAAAATATCAAACAAGGCATGATTCAACACGGACTTGATCCCGAAAAAAATCTGATCATCAATAATTCAATCTGTAAGCTTGTATCGAAGCGGGTTCCGCAGTTGCAGCAGTTTGCAGCCAGCCACGATGTGATTATTTTTGTAAGCGGCATTAAAAGCTCCAACGGACAGTTTCTGTACAGCATTTGCCGCGACGTAAACCCGAACAGTTATTTTGTCAGCAGCGCCAATGCCGTTAAGTCAGAATGGTTCGAAGGTGTTGAATCGGTTGGTATTTGCGGCGCCACCTCAACGCCCATGTGGCTGATGGAGGAAGTTGCCCAACGCATAGGGCATGAGGCATAGGGCATGAGGCATAGGGCGCAACGCACAACGCATGCAGCTTAATGCTTAAGGCTTAAAAAATTCGTAAAATCACAAATCTTTAAGCATTAAATTTTTAAGCTTTAAGCAACAAATTTATCAACATAACGCATAAGGCGCAGGGCTCAACGCACAACGCCTTCAGCTTAATGCTTAAGGCTTAAGGCTTAAAAAATTCGTAAAATCACAAATCTTTAAGCATTAAATTTTTAAGCTTTAAGCAACGAATTTATCAACGCGTGAGGCTCAACGCACAACGCATGCAGCAGGCGGTAGCTTCGCTCTCGCACTGATTCTCGCTCTGTATTGGGCATAGGGCATGCGGTAGCTTCGCGAGCTTCCGACATTCCAGAGTCGCGAAGCGTCCTGGAATAGTCGGTACCTGGCGTTGTGAGCTTGGGTGCGCTGTTGGGTGTAGTCTTTTTAAACGGAGTTGTCGGATTGAGTCTCCAGACTCAACCCGCAAAAATTACTTTTTCAGACTACACCCAACATCTGAGAGCTCCAACGCACAACGCCTGATGCCTGATGCCTGTCGCCTGTCGCCTGATGCCTGTCGCCTGACTGAATGCTGAAAGCTGATGGCTGACTGCTGAATTTACCAAAAAAATGATTATGTTTGTAAAAAAAAGTAATGTCTCTTTCTTTCAACAAAATATTATTCACTGTAAGTCTTCTGATTGTAATGCTGATGCAGAATGCCTGCAACACCAAAGAAGCTGTTTTTACCGACATTGCCCGCGATAAATGGTATTCCGCAAAAATCGGTGGAGAAAAAGTATTGCTTCAGTTCAATGTACTGAGTGAAACATCGGCCGAAGGCATTGCTTTTCCTGATGAAGACAAGGCTGTGGTGACGCCCGGCAAAGTAAAAGCATCGGAGCAGTCGCTTGATATTTCATACAACGGAGAATCAAAAAACTACAAAGGAAAATGGACTATTGCTGAAGATAAGCTGGTGTTTACACACAAAGAGAAAAAGCTTGGTGAAGTTACTTTTCAGCGAATGCCCGAATATTCCATTCCCAATCTGCCAGACCGTTACCGTAAAAAGGTTTTCAGCTCATTTACAAAAACCGAAGTAACCTACGGAAAAGCCGATGGATTCTATGCTTCGAAGCAGGTAGCCGATATGAATTCGGGCGCGTATGCCGAAATCATTCTCGATGTTTTGAATTCTCTGGGCGACAATTTGTTTACAACGGAACTTTCGCTGACCATGGATATTTACACGCCCAAAGGCGACACGGTAAAATCGCGGCCGCTGCTGTTGCTCATTCATGGCGGTGCCTTTATCGTCGGCGACAAAAGTGATGATCTGCAATACAAATATGCTGAACGTTATACATCGATGGGATATGTGGTTGCCAGCATCAATTACCGCATGGGTTATTTGTTTATTCCGGGCATGTACGAAAATCTGGAACGCTGCATATACAAAGCTGTTCAGGACTCCCGCGCAGCAATCCGCTTTCTGGTTCATAACCACAGTAAATATGGAATAAATCCCGATCAGATATTTATTGCCGGAAATAGTGCCGGTGGTTTCATTGCTTTGAAAACCGCATTCATGGCCGAATCCGAAGGATATGCAAGTGCTGACGGAAATGATTTGCTGATGCAGGATAATCTGGGATGTCTCGATTGTTCAGGAAATTCGTACAAAGATGCGTTCACGCTTAAAGGTGTCATCAGCTTATGGGGCGCTGTGACCGATCTGGACATGGTCGATGAATTTGAAAAAGTACCGTTGCTGCTTGTTCATGGCGATGCCGATAAAATCGTTCCGATCGGATATGATTATCCTTTTAAAAATATTGATGAACAGTACACGTCCTTCTTTACCAATAAGGTTTACGGATCTGAATCCATTTACAACAAAGCAAAAAAAATGAAATTTCCGGTCCGGTTGTATAAAATTCCGGGTGGCCAGCACGAACCGCAGGTAGATGACTTCAACCGCTATACGCCGGAAATGGAGAAAATTGAACATGAAATCGACAACTTTATGCTCAATCAGCTCAAACATTCCGAAATAAAACTCACGGCTTATACAACCAATGGTTACGAAATAAAAAATCTCAATGCTACCGACAAAGTGTATTGGTCGGTCTCTGGTGGCTGTATTCTGCAGGTTCTTAAACAGGGAAAAATAAAAGTCGCCGCTTTTTCCACTGCAAAAAAATGTACGCTTTCCGCAGCAGTGGTGTCTTCGAACGGAGTTGTAACGCGCGTTTCAAAAGTTATTTATCCGGAATCATAATGTATTTCTGATATGAAATTTCTGTTTGCCATATTGCTGATTCCCGCGCTGACTTTGTCGAATACAGCTTTTTCGCAGATTGCATTTCAGTCTTCCGATGCGCTCAATAACAAAGCGGAAGAATTGCGCGAAACCGACATGGAAAAAAGTCTCGACTTCTCGCAACGTGCACTGAAAGCTTCTGAACAAAAGAAAGATACTTTTGAAATGGCCCGCAGCCTGCTCAACGTCGGTCTTGCCATGTATTACACCAGTCGCTTCGATGGCGCAGAGGCTCCTTTGAAAAAAAGCTATCAGTTGTATTCATCCATGAAGAATCAGCAAGGTATCTCGGCAGCCGCTACCAATCTGGGTTCGGTGCTTCTGCAAAGCAGCAGAACCACTGAAGCTGAAAAATATTTTCAGATCAGTTACAACATCGATCGTTCGCTGAAAGATACCGCCGGCATGGCCGTGGGCCTCAATAATCTGGCTCGTGTGTATCATCTGCGCGGAGAATATCAGAAAGCACTGAAATATTTTGAACAATCCGGTGTCTTTGAAAAATTGACAGGAAACGAAAATGGACTTGCCGAATCGTGGATCAACAGCGGTATTGTGTATTCCGATATGAAACAATTTGAGCGTGGTAATACGTATTTCATGAAGGCACTGAACTACTTCGAAAAGTCGGATAACCCGCGCAGTTATGCTTCAGCCCTCATGAGTCTCGGCGATAATGAACGTCTGAACAGCAGATTTGGTCAGGCCCGTCAGCATATTTCAAAAGCCATTGATGTTTGTAAAAAGAACTCTTTTACCAACGAGCTGATTCAGGCGTATGTTCATTACTCAAAGCTCCTGCTCGATCAGAATCAGATCGATAGTGCCGATTATTATCTGTTTCAGGCCATGAACATGTGTGTTGAAACCGGTAATGATCTCGAGGCTTGTGATGCCATGAAACAGCGTGGAGTGCTGCTTGCGAAGCAACATCAATATGAAGAAAGTACACAGTATTTACTCAATGCGTTTGAATTTGCTTCGAACATGCAGCATTCATCGGTATTGCAGGAAATCGCGCTGCAGCTGAGCGATAACTATGCAGCCATGAATCAATTCAGCGATGCATTGAAATATCAGAAAATCGCTACTGAAATTGCATCGGGAAATTATTTCAGTAAACCTGAATCCGATGTGAGGACACAATCGAAACCCGCTGTTGAAGCGGTTAAAGAGCCCATCAACAGCACCTCGTTTCTGGTGGGTGTTGCGGCAGGAATATTCTTGATTTTAGTGCTGACCATTATTTTATTGGTGGTCAGAATTCAGCAATTGAAAAAGCAAATTGCATCAGACCCTGCGGCGCGCGAAGAACGGTAACAACACGTTTTCGAGTCCTGCATTGATGTCTGCTTCAACATAATCAACACCATACTGTGGCAATTTTTCGCGGATATCACGCATGAGTGCAGCGAATTTTTTCTTCGGACTTCGACACTTCGGAATCCCCTGTTTATTAAATGTCTAATATAATCTTTTGTAGGTTTTCAGATCTCACAAATGGGTGTCACGGTAGCCATGTCCGCAGATTAAACACCTGCCTGTTCCGATAGCTATCGGAAGCATCACGCAGGCAGGGTTTTACACAGATTCACCAGCAGGTCTTATTTCCGCAGGCCAGCCGTCATCAGTCATTGCCGTGACGTTATGGGCGGACAAGTTCGAATCATTCTTCATCTACGATGAATAATGATTCATTAGGTACACCACGGTTTGAAAAAATTGCGCAGCAGTTTATTTAAACCATCTGTGCCAATCTGCTTTAATTGTTTATCTGCGTAAATCTGCGTCCGCCGCGGCGGAATCTGTGGACAAAAAGATGGAGCATCTGTGACGATTTCAATAAAACATTGTCCGCAGATTAAACAGATTTACACAGATTCACCAGCAGGTCTTATTTTCACAGATGCGAATCCGTCCTCATCTGCGATGAGTACAAATTCAAAGAGTACACACCGGTTTGAAAAAATTGCGTAGCAGTTTATTCAAACCATCTGTGACAATCTGCTTTAATTGTTTATCTGCCCGACTGCCTGTTGCAGTTAAACTTGCAGGCGGGTCTGTGAACCGAAGGGCCTGAAAAGCACGAGCTCGACTTGTCCCGTTTTACGGGATGAGCACCAAGTATATATAAGAATGCGGACGCAAAGAAATAATATCTTCCTGACTTTGGCATTTAAAATTCCAGGTATTCAACGTCTGAAATATTATTTCCTGTGTTTTTAGAACGCCCAAATGGGTGTTCCAGCGGCTAAGTCAGGAAACAACATGCATCAGACCCTGCGGCGCGCGAAGAAAGGTAACAACACGTTTTCGAGTCCTGCATTGATGTCTGCTTCAACATAATCAACACCATACTGCGGCGATTTTTCGCGGATATCACGCATGAGTGCAGCGAATTTTTTCTTCGGACTTCGACACTTCGGAATCCCCTGTTTATTAAATGTCTAATATAATCTTTTGTAGGTTTTCAGATCTCACAAATGGGTGTCACGGTAGCCATGTCCGCAGATTAAACACCTGCCTGTTCCGATAGCTATCGGAAGCATCACGCAGGCAGGGTTTTACACAGATTCACCAGCAGGTCTTATTTCCGCAGGCCAGCCGTCATCAGTCATTGCCGTGACGTTATGGGCGGACAAGTTCGAATCATTCTTCATCTACGATGAATAATGATTCATTAGGTACACCACGGTTTGAAAAAATTGCGCAGCAGTTTATTTAAACCATCTGTGCCAATCTGCTTTAATTGTTTATCTGCGTAAATCTGCGTCCGCCGCGGCGGAATCTGTGGACAAAAAGATGGAGCATCTGTGACGATTTCAATAAAACATTGTCCGCAGATTAAACAGATTTACACAGATTCACCAGCAGGTCTTATTTTCACAGATGCGAATCCGTCCTCATCTGCGATGAGTACAAATTCAAAGAGTACACACCGGTTTGAAAAAATTGCGTAGCAGTTTATTCAAACCATCTGTGACAATCTGCTTTAATTGTTTATCTGCCCGACTGCCTGTTGCAGTTAAACTTGCAGGCGGGTCTGTGAACCGAAGGGCCTGAAAAGCACGAGCTCGACTTGTCCCGTTTTACGGGATGAGCACCAAGTATATATAAGAATGCGGACGCAAAGAAATAATATCTTCCTGACTTTGGCATTTAAAATTCCAGGTATTCAACGTCTGAAATATTATTTCCTGTGTTTTTAGAACGCCCAAATGGGTGTTCCAGCGGCTAAGTCAGGAAACAACATGCATCAGACCCTGCGGCGCGCGAAGAAAGGTAACAACACGTTTTCGAGTCCTGCATTGATGTCTGCTTCAACATAATCAACACCATACTGCGGTGATTTTTCGCGGATATCGCGCATGAGAGCGGCGAATTTTTTCTGATATACATCGCGGATTTCTCCCGGACGTATTTTAATAACCGTTTTGTTTTCCAGGTCAATAAACTTATGCGGTGCATTGCTGAATGCAAAATCCTCTTCGAATTTTTTATCCAGCGTATGAAATATAATCACTTCATTTCCATTATGCCGCAGGTGCTGCAACGCATCGAGCAAAGCATCGGGATTGTGGGCAGCATCGAACAAATCGCTGATGATGATGATCATAGAGCGACGGTGAATTCGCTCAGCAATCTCGTGTAACGCAGGCACCAGGCGCGTTTCGGGAGACGGACTTTTTTTCACTTTCTCAAGATGTTGCTCCAGAATATTCATCAGAAACTGATGATGAATAAAAGTCGATTTGGCTGAAGTGTGCGTCTCGAGCCCGTTTTCAACAAGCGACAAACCAACAGCATCGCGCTGATGGCGGAAAATCATCATGAAAACCGCAGCTACAAAAACAGCGAAATCAAATTTTGTCTGCTGTTCCTGTGGTCTCGAAGTATCGCCCGGAAACAGCATCGACGCTGAGCCGTCAATGATTATGCGGCAGCGCAGATTCGTCTCTTCTTCGAAACGTTTAATAAATAATTTTTCGGAGCGCGCATACAATTTCCAATCGATAAAACGCGTGCTTTCGCCCGCATTATACTGACGGTGTTCGGAAAATTCCACCGAAAAACCATGAAAGGGGCTCTTGTGAAGCCCCGTTATAAATCCTTCTACAACCTGTCGTGCGCGCAGTCCGAGATAACCGAACTGCTGCAGACGTTTGTCATTCCAATCGATCAAAGCAGTTTCAGCAGTTTTTCTTCAAACAATTTTTTCGAAGCAGCGCCTACATGTTTGTCAACCAGCTGACCGCCTTTGAAAAACAAAACTGTAGGAATATTGCGGATACCAAACTGAGAGGTAATCTGCGGATTTTCATCCACGTTTACTTTTCCGACTTTTGCTTTTCCTTCATATTCGTTGCCCAGCTCTTCGATGATCGGACCGATCATACGGCAGGGACCACACCACTCGGCCCAGAAATCAACAATAACAGGAACGTCGCTCTGTAAAACGTCTTTTTCAAATTCAGCATCGGTAAAATGAAGTGCCATATCGTGTAATTTTTAATGATTGTTTTGTTGTACAAATATACGTTTTTCCGGTAAATAAAAACAGCCTTATTCAATTTTGTGAGTAGACTAAAACAGAACACGGATTTATTCGATATTGCAACATAAATGAAAAGTCGCAACTCATCATCCACCGTGTCACCCTGATTGCGATAGCTATCGCAATGTTTCAGGGTCTGCGGCGGATGATGAGCCACGCATGGTCGATCCTGAAACGAGTTCAGGATGACACCATGCGTGGTAGATGTGACAGAGCTTACAAATTCAAATTGCTGTAATGAGGCTGTCTCAAAAGCTATTTGTTTCGACATTCCACCGTTCCGGCTTTCGCTTTGATATATTATGCCGGAACATGGAACCGTCGAAACAATCAGCAAAAACAACGGTTCCATGTCCTATTGCTCCTGCGTCGCATCGGACGATGGAATGTTGTTTTTACACTGATGTTTGAATTTTGAGACAGCTTCAAGCGGCTTTTGCTACCACTGCAATCTGTGTAAATCCGTTAAATCCTGTGAGGATCCGTGTTCAAAAACGGGAATTATCATGCATCCTGATATTCATCAGCTGCCACTTCTTCCACAATATCAACAGCCTCGGTTTCAGCATCCGTCAGCTTGCGCATATACGTCATGATGCCGCTTGTAATGATGTTGCGGACATCGTATTTATTCACAACTTCGATATCCGCCATTTTTACAACACCCTGTACACTCAGCTTCAGGTAAGGATTGCTGAGACGGACAATGTTGTTGTTCTGTGCATCATTCAGCATGAATTTCACCTGAATGTTGCCCGGATTTTCGTGCGTGATTTTCTCAATCCTTGAAGCAATATCCGCATTGATTTCGGCTACAGCCAGATGAAAAATCACTTCCGAAATGCTGCTGTCAAAACAACCGGCCAGTTTGTGAATCTGCTGAATGCGCATTTCGCGCGAGTCCGGATCGCGCCCAAAGCGGCCTGCATCGACACGCGCATACATAAATAATTTTTGCCCGTTATCCAGTGTCTGCCTGTATTTGGCGTAATCGTCCTTAAACAGACGCAACAGAATTTCGCCTGAATAATCAAACAATACAAACGAAGCATACAATTGCTCATTCTTGTCGCGCCGGTCCTGCAAATCCTTCACAACACCCGAAAACAACAGCTCAGTGCCCACTTTCATGCCTTCGAGATTGTCCGTAATTTCCTGAATGGTATGTGTACTGAAATGTGTCACTTCGCCCTGGAACTCATCGAGCGGATGACCACTGATGTAAAAGCCCGCAACTTCAAGTTCGCGAGCCAGCAGATAATCGTGGTTCCAGCGCTCACATTCGGGCATTTCCATCACAGGGAAAGTGGTTTCTTCCATTTCGCCAAACAACGAAGCCTGCTGCGAATTCGATTTCTCCTGCACCATGGTAAAATGCTTGATCATCTTTTCCAGAAACGGAGTCGCTTCCGATGCATCGGGCTGTACGAAAAACTGCGCCCTGTGCGTGTTCAGACCATCAAAGCTGCCTGCCATGGCCAGCGACTCAAGCGAACGTTTATTGACGTTTTTAAAATTATTTCGTTTGAAAAAATCATTGACATCGGTGTACATGCCGTTGGCATTGCGCTCATCGACGATAGACTGTGCCGCAGATTCACCAACATTTTTTAAAGCAGCCAAACCAAAACGAATCTGATTGTCTTTGTTTACCGAGAACTTCAGCGTACTCTCATTCACGTCGGGGCCCAGCACAGCAATGCCCATGCGGCGGCACTCACTTGTATAAAATGTTACTTTCTTCAGATCATTCAGGTTGTGTCCCAACACAGCAGCCATGTATTCGGCCGGGTAATTGGCTTTCAGCCAGGCTGTCTGATAGGCCAGCACCGTATACGCCGCCGAGTGCGATTTATTGAAACCATACTCACCAAACTTCGCCATGGTGTCGTAAATCTCGTTGGCAAGCGCCTTTTCGATGCCATTGGCTTTTGATCCTTCAATAAATTCACCGCGAAGACGATCAATAATGTCCATCTTCTTTTTACCCATGGCCTTGCGAAGCTCATCAGCTTTACCTTTGGTGAAGTTGGCGAGTCGCTGCGACAACAACATGATCTGTTCCTGATAGATCATAATCCCATAGGTATCCTTCAAAACCTGCTCTGCCAGCGGATGCGGATAGTCGACAGCTTCGACGCCGTGTTTACGGTTAATGAAATTCGGGATAAAACCCATGGGACCCGGACGGAACAAGGCATTCATGGCGATCAGATCTTCGATGTAGGTAGGCTTCAGTTTCTTCAGCCACGAACGCATTCCTTCCGATTCAAACTGAAATGTACCAACGGTTTCGCCCTTCTGATACAGCTTATATGTTTTGTCGTCTTCAAGCGAAATCGTATCAATATCGACACTTTTTCCGTGTCGTTCTTTGATGAGCTCCAATGCGTCCTTGATGATGGAAAGTGTCTTCAGACCAAGGAAGTCCATCTTCAGCAGACCAGCCTTTTCGACAACGCTGCCATCGTATTGCACCAATGGAAGAATAGAATCTTTGGCGCGCGCCATCGGCACATGATTCGATAAATCGTCTTTTCCGATAATCACACCACACGCATGAACACCGGTGCTGCGCACGTTTCCGTCGAGTGTACGCGCAATGTCGACTACTTTTTTTACATCCGGATTTGAATTGTATAATTCCTCAAAATCCTTGTTTCGCATCGCGTCGTCGAGCGTGACTTTGGGACCATCGGGAATCATTTTTGTAATACGGTTCGACAATGCGAGGTCAACGCCCATAACACGTGCAACATCCTTAATCGAAGATTTGGCGCCAAGTTTACCAAAGGTGATAATCTGACTTACACGCTCTGCACCATACTGATTAATGACATATTCAATAACCGAATCGCGTCCGTAGTCATCAAAATCGACGTCGATATCAGGCATGGAGATACGATCGGGATTGAGAAAACGCTCGAACAGTAAGTTGTATTTAATCGGGTCGATATTCGTAATTCCAAGACCAAAAGCGACAATGGATCCAGCCGCACTACCACGGCCAGGCCCCACCAGAACGCCCATTTCGCGCGCCTTTCGGATATAGTCCTGCACAATCAGAAAGTAACCGGCAAAGCCCATCTTCTCGATGGTCGCCAGTTCAAATTCAAGTCGGTCAGTAATTTCATCAGTCATTTCGGGATAACGCGCTTTTACGCCTTCGCGCGCCAGATGCGCCATGTAATCAAAGTCGCCCGAAAATTCAGCCGGAGTCGGATACACCGGCAACATCACATCGTGCTCAATACTGAACTCTTCAATTTTATTGGCAATTTCAACTGTATTGCTGAGTGCTTCGGGCACATGCGCAAACAAAGACTGCATCTCGTCAAACGACTTCAGGTACTCGTTTCCGGTGTACATCAGATCATCGTTGTCATCTTTGTTGGTGTTGATGCGGATCAGAATTTTATGCGCCTCGAAATCTTCTTTATTGACATAATGGACATCGTTGGTCGCAATGAGTTTGATGCCACGCTCGCGTGCAAGCCTGATCAGGACTTCGTTTACCTGTTTCTGTTCCGGCAATCCATGATCCATCAGCTCGAGATAATAATCGTCGCCAAATAAATTGTGGTACCAGTCAATGGATTTCAGGGCTTCTTCTTCGCCCTTATTCATGATCAGCTGCGGGATTTCGCCACCCAGACAAGCCGATGATGCAATGAGTCCTTTGTGATATTTGGTCAGTAAATCCTTGTCAATACGCGGGGTGTAGAAAAAACCTTTCAGGTTGGCAATGGAAATCATTTTCGCCAGATTGTGATAGCCTTCCTGATTTTTGGCGAGTAAAATTAAATGATGTCCACTGCGGTCTTCCTTGCCCGACATGCGGTCCATGCTGTTGCGCGCCACATAGGTTTCGCAACCGAGAATCGGTTTGATACCGGCTTTTTTTGCTTCGCTGTAAAATTCAAGAATGCCGAACATGTTGCCATGGTCGGTAACGGCTACAGCACCCATGTCCAGAGCGCCGACACGTTTGACGAGCTTTTTGATATTTGAAGCTCCGTCGAGAACAGAATAGATGGTATGAAGATGTAAATGAACAAACTGCGACATGAAAACCTTTCCTTTGATGACTTCTGATTCGTTTCGATAAAAATATATATTTTTACCCGTTCAAATCGTCTTGTTGATAACTTTTATACCATGCAAAAAATTTCCGGATTCACGAAACTCTGTCTGATACTCATGTTGGCAGCCTTTGCAACCTCATGTGGCAACAAAACCAACGAACAGAGCACTTCCACTGCACGCAATGCATTACAGTTAAATACGCTTCCTGATACCACGCTCGACATTGTTTGGAAAAAGACCACACGTAAAGTGATTTTATTGCCGGCTCATTCGTTGACCTGCCGCGGAAATATATTATTGCTGCATGGCTGGAATCTGTCTCCATCAGGCTGGTGCGAGCAGACAAGTCTGTGTGATTCGTTGCGCAATGCAGGCTTCAATATCATTATTCCTGACATGGGAAAAAGTCTGTACGCAACACGCAGCTATCCCGAAACCATGGGCACCATGGCTGAACAGCCATTACGTTCGTGGCTCACCGACACGGTTTTGGTCATACTGAGTGATTCTTTTCAGGTGTTTACGAAAGAGACAAAAAATTTCGTTGTCGGACTTTCCACCGGTGCACGTGGCGCTTTTGCTGTTGGTCTCGACAAGGCTGATCTGTTCGATGGCGCTGTGCTGCTGTCGGGCGACTACGATCAGACACGCATGTCCGACGATAATATTATGACTTTCTTTTATGGAAGCTACGAAGAATTTCCCGAGCGCTGGAAAGGCGAAGACAATCTGCTTAAACGTGCCGCCGAATGGAAACTGCCGGTATATATAGGACATGCCAAACAGGATCCGGTGGTACCCTGCGAACAATCGGAGTTGCTGTACAAAGCACTGATAAAGGCCGACAACGTAAAACCGGAATCAAATTTTCCTTCGGACTTCGGCCACGATTATACGTATTGGGAAAGCGAGTCAGCCAATATTCTGAATTTTATCCGCAGCATCTGCGACCGGGAACTGACGAGCGAGAAGTAAGAGGCTTGAGGCATGAGGCATGAGGCATAGGGCTCAACGCATAACGCGCAACGCACAACGCTTTGCGAGTAGAAAGTCATCAAGTTATCAAGTTGAAAGGCGACGTTAAAGCTTAGGGCGTGCGGAGTGATGGCCCCGACGCTGTCGGTCAGGACATTCTGCTGAATGCTGATCCGCCGCTACGCCGCGGCGTAGGACTGATAGCTAAAAGCTGATGGCTGATGGCTGCTTATCCAAAAGCCGTTAACCTCCAATGAATCATGAACAAGGAATCCGCCGCGTTTCGACCCTTCGGCAAGCTCAGGGCGGCGCAGCTCAACGACCAGGCGGAGGAATTACGAAAGAAAAAGTAAACTATGAACCACCGTTAACCATTAACCATTAACCATAAACCATTAACCATTAACCAATAACCATTAACCATTAACCAATAACCATTAACCAATAACCATTAACCAATAACCGTTTCCCAATTTCATATATCCAATATTCCATTTCGTATATTATTCTGACAGAACATCGTTCAATACACAAAATATTTCTACATTGCACCCAAAAAATATTATGAAAAGGGGGCTCTTGTTTATCATGTCGCTGTGCGCGCTTTCGGGCTTTGCACAACAGGTTTCGCTGCAGAAAGCGCAGGCTGTGGCACAGGCATTTTTCAACGCGCAGAATATGTCATGTACGATTGAATCGGTCAGACCGCATACCAATGCTGCCGGCGATACAATGTTTTATATGATCAATGCTGCACCGGCGCATTATGCCATTGTGGCTGCCAGCGAACAGGTGTCGCCGGTGATTGCATGGTCAGCAACCTCGCAGTTTGATGAGTCTATGCCGTTTGCTCAGATTCTTGAAAGCGATATTGCCGACCGCATGTCCAAATCGTCGTTGCTGAGCGGATCGCAGAAAGCAGGCATTCAACAGCAATGGGAATCATTTGAAGAAAATATCTACCGCAATCCGAAAATGCAGTACTGGCCCGATTCGGGCACAACCAGCACCGGCGGCTGGGTCGAAACACACTGGACACAGACAGCGCCTTACAATCAGATGTGTCCGATGGATCCTGTTTCCGGAACCCGCAGCTATGCCGGTTGTCCGGCCATTGCCATGGGACAGATCATCAACTATCTGAAAACGACACAGAATACACGCTTTGATGATGGTGACGATTATTATCACAACTACGGCACCCGAAAATATTACATCGACGATGATGCAGATTCACTTGGTTTTCCGACATTTCCGGTGCTCAACACCTGGCTTGATTCCGCTGATATCCTGTATCAATCGGGCCTGGACGCAACAACGTACACAGCGGCAGCCATTGTATTTGCCTGCGGAACCGCATGCACACAGGTGTATTCGTCGCAGGGG
>Ga0074193_1001541_pt1 | contig 26993 bp, 20 predicted proteins | sample EPASupsiteHSE605_FD_64523 | JGI IMG/M metagenome (GOLD analysis project Ga0074193, IMG submission 64523) | Bioremediated contaminated groundwater from EPA Superfund site, New Mexico - Sample HSE6-05 | ecosystem: Environmental > Aquatic > Deep subsurface > Groundwater > Contaminated ... | reverse complement strand
AAAGCTCATACCTTTTATTAAAACCTCTTGAACAACCTTGGCATAATTAATTACTGGCCAAAAAGCTCTAATGATAATTTCAAGCACTTTCGGCATTTGATCAACAGGCCATACGCAGCCGCTAGAAACAAATGTAGGAAGAGAAAGCATAAATGAAAATTGTGAATATTTTACTCTATCTTTTGTCATGGAAGCAATCAAAAGTGACGGACCTGTGAGAGCAATAACAAAAAATATAGTCAATACTATAACAGTCCATATGTTTCCAATCATAGGTACATGAAATAACTTTAATAAAATGAACATGCATATAACCACTGCAGGCAATATACCAACGAAGCAAGAACTCAAAGTAGCTAGTACTTTTTGTACTACATTCCCATTTGAAATATACTCATTATCTCTAATAAAAGTTGATCCCATTGCTGAAAGCATTAATTGTTGTATAAATACTGCTAAAAAACAAATTATCAAATAATTCATATATGTCATCTTTGAGTCAAAGAGCATTCTTTCTTCTATATTATAAACAAGTGAAATATCTTCAGCTATTTGTGGTGTTACACCTTTACCTTGAATCAGCTTCATTTCTATTCCAGCAGATATTGATTGAGTAATCAATGTTGCTTGAGCAATTGCATTGTTTGCTATAACAATATTTGAACCATCTGTAATAGCTAATATTTGTGAAGATTGATATGTGGTAACTTTGCTCTCAAATCCTTTTGGAATACAAATACCCATTTGTACTTCACCATCATCTATAAGTTTTTGAAGCTCATCTCTTGTAGATGGATAATTTGTAATTTCAAAGCGTTCATTGGATAAAAAATAATTACCAACAAGGTTGCTTAAACTTGACATATCTTCATCTAAAATAGCAATAGGGATGTCTTTAACATAATCATTGTAATACACTCCTCCAAAAAATAACGTCAAGAAAATAGGTCCTATAAAAAGAAGAATAATCATTCCTTTATATTTAAATATTGAACTAAATTCTCTTTTGAATGCTTCTAGGTAAATCATCCTCTGCCACCCCCTCGCTGTCAATGCTTTCAGCAATAATCATCACTAACTCGGTAAAAATTAATACTATTGTTCCAAATACAAATAAATATATGACATCATTCATTACTTGCCCTAATGATAATCCTTTTAAATAAATATCCCTAATATTATTCGCATAATGAGCAAATGGCATGTATCTAGCAAAGCTTTGGTATCCTGCAGGCATAGATATTAATGGCCAAGTTGTTCCTGCCATAACCGAATTTGGAATAAATATAACTGCACCACCAACCAAACAAACCATTCTATTTTTTATCAATGATGATATTAATACACAGAAAGCAGCTACTGAAAAACATAATCCGATAGATAGTATAAGTGCACTTATTAAACTACCTTTAAAAGGTACATGAAACAAAGCAATTTGTAGCATTATGCAAACCATAAAGCTAAAGCTTCCACATAAAGTATAAAATAAAACCTTTCCTGACGCATATCCTAATCTTTTCATTCTTTTTTTATAAAAAATATCTTGATTAACAGACACAGTGGCTACAAGTGCTATTGCTGCTTGAATATATCCTATTAATAAAACTGGCGATAAAAAATCCTCAAAGCTTTTTGATGGATTATACATCATCCTATTATTAAACTGAAAGGCTTGAGCAATGTTATAGGCTTCTTTATAGGACATATTAAGCCTTGTAGTTAACTGTTGTATTGTAGCACCTGCTTTATAAGTTAAGAGAATTTCAGTTGCTTTTGCTTTTGCTGTACTTGTAATTGACATATGGCTTCCATCATAAATCATTAAAACTGTTGGAGATTTTAATGTTGCAACATCATTATAAAAGTTTTTTGGAATAATTACTCCAGCGCGAACTTTACTGTTTTTCATTAATTCTTCTAATTCTTGTTCGCTATCAGGATAATATGCTACATTAAATGCTTCGTTTTGATCAAATTTTTCTACTAACTGCCTGCTAAAGGTTGAATCATCATAATTAATTACTGCTATTGGAATATTATTTATTACACCTTTAGATAATTGTACCCCAAGTAAAATTACAACAAGAAATGGTAAAACAAATAATACCAGCAAATTCATTTTATTTGTAACAAGGCTTTTGAACTCTTCCTTAAAGCTATTTATGAACATTTTACCCACATCCTAATTTGCAAAATTGACAACTGCAGTCATGCCAGGTCTTACAGATTCATCTAAATTATTAAGCTCTATTTTTACACCAAATGAAACAATATCAAAATTACCATTTTCATTGGTTGCTTTTTTAACTGCAAAATCAGGTTCTTTATTAATTGTAACTACTGTACCTTCGAAAGTTTTTTCCTTATAGGCTGTAAGAGTTACCTCTACGATTTGCCCCTCTTTTATTCCATTTAACTTATCTTCGTCTAAATTCACATCAATCCAACACTTTTCTAAATTGCTAACAGTACCTATGGAAGTACCAGTAGATACAAGTTCTCCTTCATCTGAATTGATTGTTGTAACAGTTCCATCCATTGGTGATTTAATAACTGTATCTTTCAAATAAACTTCAACTTCTTGTAAACCTGCTTTTGCTTGGTCGAGTTTGCCTTGTGCTGCAACAAGTCCTGCCATAGCTTGGTTTACCTGTGCAAGGGCAATATTTGCGCCTTCATTTGCTTGTGCAAGCAAAGATTTGCTAGATAATATACCAGCTTCAGTCAAGGATAATTGAGCACTAGCTGCTTTTTTGTCTTCCGTTCTTGCTCCTTCTTTTGCCATATTTAAAGTTTGAAAAGATACATCCATTTGAGTTTTGATTTCTTCAAGCTTTTGCTTTGAAATTGCCCCTCCATCATATAAAACAACTGCCCTATCGTATGTGGATTTCCATAAATTATATGCACTTTCTGCTTGTGCCACTTCTTGAGTTCGTGCACCATTTTCAGCTTTCTCATTTACAGCGCTTGCCATATCTCTCTGACTTTCACTAGCTTTAACACCTGCTCCAGCTTGCTCAACTTTTTCTAATGCTACTTGATAAGCTCCATTTGCCATATCAACTACTGCTTGAGAAGCATCCACTCCTGCTTGTGCCTGTGCAATTTGTGCTTCTAGTTGTGATTTTTTTGCTTGAAGCTCTTCACTGGATATTTCAACTATTGGGTCACCAGCTTTAACTTGTTGCCCTTCTTCAACATAAAATTTAACAATTCGTCCTGGTATTTTAGTGTTGATGCTGACATCTTTAGCATAAACAATACCTTGAGATGTATCTTGTTCTAAATTTCCTCCATATATTTTTGTTGAACTATATATACCAATAAAACAAACAATAAGAACAAAAGCTATTGCAATCTTTTTTATATTTTTACTAATCCAATTTCTGTTTATATATTTATTAAGTGTAACTTTTATATTTTTCATTAATAATATTCACCCTTTCTAATTTAAATAAACCAATTTTAATAAACGAGTATTCCTGCATCATTATAATATTTTATTTTTGCCATAGTATAACTGTATCTAATTTGTGCTACTTGAGCTTCAAGTTCTGATAACTTTTCTTGAGCTGCAATGAGCTCTACAATTGTTCCTGAACTTTCCTCTAAATTCATTTGTTTCAATAATGAATTTTCAGCACCAAAACCTTGTTCATATTTTATATTAGCAATTTTGACTACTTCTTCAGCATTTTTAACAAGCTCATTTGATGCTTCTAACATTTCTCCAGCTGCAACCATCATTTCATATGACTGATTTATTTCTGATTTTACTGTGGTTTTTGTTTTATCAAGCTGCAATTCTGCTCCTTCTCTTAAAAGTTTTGCTTCTTTCATTCCTTTAGTATTTGCTCTGTATTTCGATGAGTCAAGTATTTCTTCATTTAACTCATAGATTACTAGCTGCCCTAGAGCTTGTTGAATTTCAACTCTATTAGTCAAACCAGATTTTAAACCATCATCTAAGCTTTCTTCTGTAACTTCATTAAGCATTGAATCCTCAAGAATAATTTCAACATCCATATTTAAGTTCATATTCTCCTTAAGTTCAAAAATAGCATTTTTATAATTTGCTTCAGCTAAACGGCATGAAACTATTGTACCGTCATAATACATCTTGCTAAGCAGCATATCATCTTTTGCTTTCATACCATTTTCATAAGATAGTTTTACCATATTGTATTGTTTTTCACCGCGTTCCATAGCGATTTTTTTTAATGCAAATACTTTTTCTGCATATAGGGCATCGTAAAAGTTTTTCTTAATTAACATTGCAATTTGATTTTTATAAATACCTTTGGCATATCTAGTGACATTAAGATTTACTCCAGCCATAGTAATCATTAATTCACTAGCATCATCTGCATCAAGATCAATGAGGCTGCCATAATTTATTTTAGTATCAAGAGATTCAGATGCATCTGATAATATTGCTTTGAATTCTTCTTGTTTTAATTCCAGTGTTGTTTCTGCTTCGTTTAAAGCAGTACTGCTCTCAGATAGTGAAGTTTGATATTTCTTTATTATTGCAGCTGCTGTAGCTTCTGCAACAGTATCAGATAATCCATATTTAACTAATGTTTCTTTTATATTTGATCCTGCTGCAATAACGATAGAATTACCACCTACATCTACTGGTATTGATGCTGGTGCCTTACCGTTACTTAACAAATTATTTGCTGCCTCAAGTTGATCCTTTTTGTCACTAAGTAAATCTTCTGCATCTTCAAGTGCTTCCTCAGCATCTTTTAAATCATTAGCATTTGAATTAGCATTTTGTGAAGCTATCATTGCAAGATCAATTTTATTTTCTAGTATTTCAATACTCTTATTATTTTCTAGTCCATAGTTAACCGCCGAATCTACGGATAGTGTTAAAGGTTCTGTAATCCCTTCCACCTCTTCATTATCTGAATCACCAGGCAACGTATAAGGTGCGGTTTCAGCATAAACCGGATTAATCACAGAAAGTAAAATCGTTGCTACACAAATAGTTGCTGTTATCTTTTTAAATTTCATTTTGCTCTAACTCCTTTTCATTGATATTTACAAATATGTATTTCAATTCCTTTAGATTTTATATACAATTGTTCTTTCAAAATACTAGCTTTTATTTCACTGTCACCTAAAATAATATGTTTTACATTTCTTCTTTCAATACAATCATTAATTATATCAATAGGATTATCCGAAAAGAAAATGAGCATTTCTGCATCTAAGTTTTTAGAAATTCTGCAAAGATAATCTAATTCTTTACAGAATTTTTTTCCCCACTCACATTTTTGCTGCACATTGATCACATATAATTTTGTATTTGAATTGTCTGCAATTCTTTTACCTTCTCTAATTAGTCACCCACATTCAAACTGTGCTGTTACGCAAACTAGTGTTATATCTTCATATTTTATAGTTGTGTTTAACATATCTGTACCTCTCAATTTCATCCTTTTTTATAATCCTTATTATATTGTAAAAACATGGCATTAATATGTTGTGATTTTGAACAATTGTGAACAAAAAATACTTGAACAATATTGGTTTTTTCATAGAATATAAAAAGGACATATCTCTAAATAAATAGAAATACATCCTGCATAACTTATATTAACTTATAAGTTTTCTATGTGAACAGTAAATTCAAATGAACTGCCTAAGCCTTGTTCACTTTTGGCCACAATTTTTTCTCCCATAATATTTAATATTTCCCTTGCTATAGATAATCCAAGTCCTGAACCTTTTTTAGATCTTGATTTATCGCTTTTATAAAATCTATCGAAAATAAATGGCAAATCCTCATCTAAGATTCCAACTCCTGTATCTTTTACAACGACTAAAACATCTTTTGACCTAACCTCAGTAAGAATCTCTATTTGTCCACCTTTTGGAGTGAATTTGTAGGCATTGTCCAATAATATTACTAGAATCTGCTCAATTCTGTCATAGTTAGTATAAACTTTTGGCAATGTCAAAGGATTGTAAAAAAGATTTATATCCTCATCGCATAACTTATATCTTTCATATACCATTTCTATTATAGAATTCAAATCAATAGATGTTTTATCAATAATAGCTATATTATTTTGCAGTCTTGAAAGCTCCATTATATCATCAACAAGCCTTGAAAGTCTCATGCTTTCATTGTATATAATTTTATAATATCTTTTTATATCTTCTTCATCAGTAACAATAGAATCCATCAGAGGTTCAATTAAACCTCTAATTGATGTGAGTGGTGACCTAAGCTCATGAGAAACATTCGCAACATAATCTCTTCGCATTGTTTCTAACTTTTCTAGTTCTGTAATATCTCTAAATAAAACAACAGCACCTACCACCATATTTTTTTCGTCTTCTATAGAAGCTATAACTATCCTCATAATAGTATTTTCATTTATGCAATTCTTTACTATGGAATATTTTCCTTCTATTGCTTGAGTAAGTTCATATAACTCTTCATTAAGAACATTAATATCATCTACACGTTTTCCTTTAATTTCTTCTTCTGTCAATGAAAACATCTCTAAAAAAACTTTATTGAAATGTGTAATATTCTTGTTTTCATCAACAGCAATCATGCCTTCATCAAGGCTGTTTAATACTTGGTGAAGTCTATTTTTTTCAATGAAAAGTTGTGAAACATTCTTATAAAGATCAACAGACAACTTATTTAAAGTTTTTCCTAAAAGTCCAATTTCATCTTTTAATGTTTCATCTGCACGAATAGAAAAGTCACCTTGACTCATAGAAAGCGCAACCATTGCAACATTTTTTACTGGTTTAACAATTCGCTTTAAAACCAAATAAGAAAGTCCTACTACAAAAGGAATTACAAAAATCATAGGAATTATTAAATATTGAAAAAATCTTTTTCTTTCTGGCAAAAAATCTATCATATCTACTAAAACAAATACAGCCCCTATGCTTTTATTATTTTTTAAAATAGGTGCACCTATCAATGCAACTGGATTTTTTGTTGATTCATACAACTTATCAAAAGACTCATGCTTTTTTAACACTTCATGTAATGAATTATCTATTTTTCTTTTGACAGAATTATCAATCATATCTTCCGTAGAAAAAACGACTGTTTCATCAGCATTTAAAACAATATATTCTCTTTCTTGGTCTTTTGAAGCATTCATTAAAATATTTTCATATGTATTCTTACTAATACTTCCTTCTTGATATTGTATAGTACATTCAGTCAATATCGATAGGTCTGGGACAAATTCTTTAGCTTTATTACCTGCTTTAATACCTTCTGATAGTAAAACACCAAAAAAAGCAACTAAAACAGATGAAATTAATATAGCAAAAGACATTAAAATTATTATACGGCTAATTATTATATTTTTCATTATATAATTCTACCTCAAATTTATAACCTATACCATAGACTGTTTGCAAACCCCAGTTCGTTCCTTCTTGAGGCAACTTGGATCTTATACGTTTAATATGTGTGTCAATTGTCCGTGTGTCTCCATAATAATCGTACCCCCACACTCTATTAAGGATTTGATCCCTAGAAAATACTTGTCCTGGATTTGATGCTAATAAATATAGTATTTCAACTTCTTTCGGTGTTGAAACAATAACTTTTCCATCATATTTAACTTGATATTGTTTAAGACTTATTTCTAGATGATCAAACAATAATGTAGATGACTTACCTTCAGCCACATTTTCAATAATGCGCCTTCTTACTGCTTTTATACGTGCAACAACTTCCCTAGGACTAAATGGCTTTACAATATAATCATCAGCACCAAGCTCAAGTCCGAGAATACGATCTATTTCTTCCCCTTTGGCTGTTAGCATTATAATTGGTACTGTACTTGTTTTCCTAATTTCTTTGCATACTTCTAAACCATTTAATTTTGGCATCATAATATCTAACACGATTAATGTTGGCATAAAAGATTTTATTTTTTTAAGCGCATCTTCACCATCATAAGCTGACAAGCAATTGAAGCCTTCGTTTTTAAGGTATATCTTAAGTGATTCATGTACCACTGGATCATCGTCACATATTAAAACATTTACGTCTTGCATATAATTTATCCTTTCATTAATACAGTTTCTATATTAAAACTTAGCTATTCCTTAATTATTTTACATTAAATTTACTATATTTACAATGTATTGCAAAATATTTTTATATAAAGTATTACGTTTAAATTTAAAATTTTTTCAGATAATAATATAACAACAATATGAAAGGAGATAAAATTGGCTATAAATTTTAACAACAACAAAAGTATTGTATCACCAGAAGCTAAACTAGCTTTAAATCAAATGAAAGCTGAAATGGCAAGAGAGTTAGACATAGCTGACCCAAAAGTAAAAGACAGGGGAAACTTAACATCAAGACAAAATGGCTATGTAGGTGGGTATATCAAAAAATAAATAAGAACCCCACCCATCAACGCAATCAAAGATTGCTGATGGGTCCTGGGAACCTTGTTGTATTCACAATAAGAGCCCCTAAATTATTTTTTTAGGGGTTCTTGAATTATTAACTTCAATTAATAAAAGTTGCAAAAAAATCATTAATAAAACAAATATGTTATATAACTAGTAGTTTCATTTATATTATCTTTTAAAATAAGTTCAGAATTACTATTATTTAATACATTTCCATTTAATTTTGCTTTATCCATCATCTTTAGCATTGTTACTACACTGTTTGGCGAATCAAGATTATCATTGTTAAAAGTCATGATTCTTTTTATGTCTTTATTTTTTATTGCATCCATGCTTATTAAATCCATTTTATTTGCATTATCTAAATCTAAATAATGTGAAAAATCAACTGAAGCAATAAATAATGTTTCATCCATATTTACATTTTCATATAACTTTTCTACTAATAAGTCTATGTCTTCTAAAGTCACTTGTTTAGTTAACACTAAGGTAATTACTTTGACATCATCTAAATAATTTTTAATAAATGGTACTATACTTGAAGTTGAATGTTCTTTAGTTAGCTTTTCATCATTTGCTATTATAAAACTATTCTTCAACAATTCACTGGTTATTTTGTCATCCGTTTCTAAAATACCCATTGGTGTTTGGTAATCGCTCAATGTTGTAAATATTTTACCTTTATTTACGCTTTCATGATCTGGACCAATTAAAACTACTGTTTTATATTCATCTTTCTTAATATTTTGAAAAACTTCATGAATTAAATCTTTTGCAAGCAAATGATGAGGCACTATACATCCATGTATAGTACCTGCATCTTTATTTAAATTATACTCTTTTACATTTAAAAAATCAGCTGTGTTGTAATATAAGCATTCTATATTTTTATTGCCGTTATAAAAATATGTTTGTTCTTCACCTTTATTAACCATAACATTATTTTTATAAAAAGAAGTACTCATTAATAAAGCAATGCTTAATATAAATACTACTACAATAATTAACTTTGATACTTTATGCAATATTTCACCTACTAACATAAAATCTAATTAACGGTTAAAGTTGCCTTATTTAAATAGTTTAATTTATTTTCAAAATATTCTTTTATTACCACATAATCAACTGTATATTCTCCTGTTTGTGCAGCTTGAATATAAAAAATTATTGGTTTGATATTTGGAAAAACTTTATCATAATTAATATCAAATTTCAACTTTTGTCCGTTTATTTGAGCCCATGAATTATTATTTTTATCAGCATCCACATATCTAAAGCCTGATGGAATTACATATGTTATTTCATAATTACCACTGTCTATATTTTGATTGAAACTTGGAGTAATAGTTACCTTTACAACATCTGAATGGTTATATGACATTTGCTCATTTGATGAATCTTTTTTCATATAAGATATGCTTAAAGAAACATCCTTAGTTTTATTTTTTTCTAAATCATCTTTATTGCCTAAAGCTTCTACTTTACAGGCAATATTACCCTTTATATCACTGAACTTAATTTGTTCAATTTTATCTTTTGTAACTGCAAAGCTTTCTCTATTAAATAATTTTAACTTGTATGTTTTCTTTGTATTATCTATTGTAACAGTCACTTCGCCAAACAAATCCTTAATTTCATCTAATTTCATAATATCTCTATTCATGATATAAATTAATTGTTCAAAGTTACTAGTTGTATATTTTGATGGTTTGTTATAAATATATTTAAATAATTTATCGCTATTATCAAAATCTTTAAGTTTAACTCCCAATATTGATAATAGAGCTGTCATTTCATAACTATCTAGATTATTTGATTCATTATTAAAATATAAATAATCTCCAGAGCTTTTAACATTATTTTTAATAATCTCCTTGTAATACTTTTTAGCCGTTTTATTATCTCCAAGTTCTGTCAACGCAAGAGAGAGGTAAATCTTATCTCTTGTTTCTAGATTATTGTTTTCTAACAAATCATAAATAGTAAGCAAAACAGGTTCTTTAAATTTACTTAACCCCCATAAAGAAGCAGCAATATTTGTATTATATTCTTCTGTACTATCTAGTATATTTTTGAAATATACTTTTGTTTTCGTATTGATATAATCATTATCAACTGCATTAATTAATTTAGCAGTTAACTCTACATCTGCTTCTGAGTAAGACAATAGTTTAAACCCACCATCTCTAAATTCATATTTATCAATTTCTTGCATAAATTCTTCTTCATCAAAATCTAAATTAGATTTGAAATACTCATTAATATATTTAACAGCTATCCATCTGCACACACTTTGATCAATCCTTTTTCCACTATTTGATGCAATATCATTTAAGCTGTTATAAAAATCAGATTTACTTTCATTAAGCATTGTAATAACAGGGTTTGAATAAACCTCATCTAATACAGTGCCATCAGTTAACTTATAGTAATTAGTATTATTAAAATATATAGTCGAATCTACAACTGTAAATTCTTCCTTAATGCCATCATTTAAATCTTTACTATTTGCATTTACATATATCTCATAATTCCCTTCTTTTAACTTATCTAAATATATATTTGTATATTTTCCTACAACGCCTGTTTCAGAGTAATCTATTTTCTTGCCTGTTTCTTTATTTTTTATTGTAACTTTATAATTAACTTCTTCAGATTCTATAGCTTCAGTACCAAATACTCTTAATGAAGCACTAATTTTATCTTCCTTGAGATATTCCTTACCCATAATTAAATCTACATAAAATGGTAAACTAACTGTTATATTCTTAGTTCCACTTCCTGCAAATTGTTTATCAGATATTCCTTGATATGTTATTCTCCAAGAAGTTAAATTATCTGCTAACTTAAACTTCATACTAGCATTTCCATTTTTATCTGTTACAATTGTTTTAAATATATTTGTATCTTTAAAGTCGTCTCTGAATGTAGCAATTTCGTCTCCACCGCCACCCCTTTCAGCTCCGCTACCTTCATCTTTACTTAAATCAACATTTGATAAATAAACTTTTTTTAATCCTGTATCCCAAGTATACATGTATAAATCATTTAAAGTATCAACACGCTTTTCAAATACAGCAAAATAGGCTTCATCAACAACGCTTATATTAATATCTGCTACACAAGGTTTATTGTTTTCATCTTTAGCTTTTATATTTAATACGACTTCTTCACCCGGTCTGTATTCTTCTTTATCAGTTGTAACATCAAAATAAATTTGTTTTTCAGTTCTGTCATAAATTAAATAATTAGAAAAGTCTGCAGGATACATATATCCATTTCTTATATATAAACCATTAAGCATTACATTCGGTAAATAGTCTTCATTAAATGTAAACTCTGCTTCAGTATTATCTAATACTTTATAATCAACTAACCCATTTCTCATCATCAATAATATTAGCTTATCATTTTCAATATTTTCAGCATTTTCATTATTATATTTTAACTGAAGATTTATTTTTTCATTCAATCTATAATTTTTCTTATTATCAGATTTTTCTATACTGTAATATAATCTCTCATCATTATATCTTCTTATACCTACAGATACTTCTTCCTTGATTCCTCCATTACCATCATCATAGTAAGCCACTATATTATAATTTCTATCATTGTTAAAATTAGGAACTTTTATATTTGCATATCCATTAATAGTATTAATATATTCGTTGTATACTGTATTTTCAACTAATTCATAATCATAGTCAATCCTATTAACTTTGTTAATAAAATCATATTGCTCGCCAACTTTTACTTTTTCATAGTAACTTTCAACAATTTTTATGCTGATACTGTCATCTAATGGCATACCCCTTAAATTTTCATAGCCATAATAATAGTCATAATAATCGATGCGTGCTTTATATTTAGTATTATCTAATTCATGAAATAAAATATCAATTGATTCTGGCTCTTCAATATTGTTTTGTTCTATTTCAAGCATTTTATGTTTAGGAAAAATATCAAAGGTATCATTGGTATTGACAGTTTTATCCTCAGCTGTACCATTTCGACTATCCATAAAAATAGTTACAGGTCTCCAGTTGCCACTTTTTAAATTAGTGTTTACATTTACTACAGCCTCCCCAGTTTTATCTAATGTAATACTAGAATCCATAGTTTCATATTCTTCATTATACCCATAGCTATAGTTATATGCGTTAAATTTAACCTCTAAGTTTGGAACAGGATAACCATCAAAGAAATTGCTATTTATTTTATAATTTACGCTTTCTCCACTATAAACAAAATCTTTATTTAATTCTCCTTTTAATGTATACAAAGGTTTTGTATATTCACTGATTGTAATATATTTAGATGAAATTTTAATATCATTATCGTATACATTTATTATGCAATTTTCTGAAGTGATATTATTTAATATAAACTCTGTTTGATATGTTCCTATATTTGTTAAATCAACAGATTTGCTTTCTAGTACTAAATTTGTATTTAATTCGACTAATTCTATTTTTAATTTATTAATTGATTTATTATCCCTATATCTTGCAAATCCCCATACATTGATTTCATCAGTTGGTAAATAAACAGGTCTATCCGTATCAATATATCTTAAATATTTATATGAATCTTTTAAGTTGTCATAATAATAATTATTGAAATTATAACTATCAGCATAAATGAAATCATTATAGCCATCAGCTTTGACCCTCATACAAATTGACCCCTTGTAAACAGATGTATCTTTATCAATCAGCAATATTCCATTTTCATCAGTTGTACCTAAAACCTCATCATTAATGATCACTTCTGCACTTTTAATACCTTGACTAGTTTTACCTTCAGCAGCATATACAAAAATCTGATCATTAAAAAAAGAATTATATATTAACATATCATTGATTTGTACGAAATGATATAGTTTTTTACCGGAACTTTCTATGTTGAATTCTAATAAATAATATCCTTTAGCTAATTCCTCTGGTAATTGAAATATAGCTTTTCTGACATATGATTTGTCTTCAATATATGGTTTTTGTTTTATTGAACTAATCTTAATTAAATCATTGTTTTCAACATCCATAAATTTGCTTGTATCTATATAACTTTTTATGTTTTTTGAAAAGGAATCTGCATTATTAAACTGATAAATATTTATATTGTACTCTGTATCATCAGTTTGTCTATTTGTATATCCTTGAATCACCTTTGCATTATTTTCAGATATATTTGTCAATGGACTATTAAAGTAAATTTCAGTATTATTTTCTATATTTGTATTAAATGAAAAAGAATAATCTTGTTCTAATTTCTGCTCGCTATCTTTTAATCCAAATCCTTTTTTTATTGTAACTGTATATCTAACATTTTTTTCTAATTGATTTGGAACAAAAATTACAGAATTATCATTTTGAATAAATTTACCATCAACCTTAGGACTAATCTCAAAGAACTCATCTATATTATCTAAATTTCCCAATGTAAAATACATCTCAATTCCAGAATTGACAGGAACAAAGTTGCTGTCATTGCCTGGTAAAGTGCTTTCAATTTCAAACTTTTTCTTTGTTTGAAAAGCCCATGAATAATCATAGGATGCATCACTAAGTTTAACTTGGTAAACCTTATCATTTTCTAGATTTGAAACTGGTATTATATTATATACAGTTGATGAAACTTCTTCTATTTTGAATTTTTGACTAGGAGTGATTTGTAAATTGTCTTTAATATATTCTTCATTTATTTCATCTTTTGAAGTTAATTGAAAACTAGTAGATTTATCAATACCCTGTTTATCAGATTTAAGTGCTGTTAGTTCAAACTTATCATCTAAAAAAGAATTTTCATTAGTTAAATCAACATTTAGATTAGTTTTGTGATTTGAACATGATGTTATAACAAAACACATACATAAAATTAATGATAATATCCTTTTATACATACTTCCTCCAATTAAAAAAATATTTTCAAACATATTTAATTATTTATACATATTAATATTACCATATTCTGCATACTAATGCTAGATGCATTTTATTTTAACAATTGTATCTTCATAACATCTACATATATTACTTTTGTATTATTTATAAATAAAAAAACAGGAGAGCTTTTAATACCTGCTCTCCAATTTATTATTTTTGTTTGTTATTTTCTTTTTTAATTAGTGCTCCAGGCTTAATTATAGATGGACCATATTTTTGACGTATGTTGTGAATAGCATTTTCTATGCTTTCAATTTTACCTGCATCACTTTTTTCATCATTTACATCATTTAGCTCAAACAGTGATAATTGTTCAGACTCATAATCATTGTCAAATCCACTTAAGCTTATGCCAAGCAATCGTATAGGCTTTTTGTTCCAGTTTTTTTCAAGAAGTTCAACGCCTGTAGTGTAAATATCTTTTATTAGGAAAGTTGCAGGTACAGCCATTTGTCTGGTTATGCTTTTAAAATCTGAATACTTAATGTTAATTTGTATGGTATGACCTTTTTTCCCATGCTTTCTGGCAGTCATGCCTACTTCATCTGAAAGTTCCAATAAAACAGTTTTTGCATATTCTATATCTAGAGTATCATGAGGCAATGTAATTGACCTGCCAATTGATTTCATATCATTGTTACTGTTAGGTGTAACTAGAGATGTATCAATACCATTTGCCAACAAATAAATTTCAGCACCCATTTTCCCAAGATTCTTAAATAGATATTCTTTATCATACAAGGCTAATTCTTTTATAGTTTTAATACCCATATTTTGAAGCTTTATTGCTGTTTGTTTACCAACTCCATACATATAGTTGACTGGAAGAGGCCACATTTTTTGTTTAATATCTTTCTTCCAAAGCTCAGTTATACCTAGAGGCTTTTTCATTTCAGATGCCATTTTAGATAAAAATTTATTTTCAGATATTCCAATAGAACACCATAATCCTAGTTCATTTTTTATACGTTCCATAATATTTTTTGCAGATTCTAATGGTTCACCAAAAATTCCACTGCAACCTGTCATATCAAGCCATGCTTCATCTATGCTGTTTTGTTCAACAACTGGAGTATAAGAAGACAAAATTTCCATAACTTCTTTGGATTTTTGTTCATAGAATTGGTGATCTGGCGGAATTATTATCAAATTAGGACATAATCGCAAAGCATCTCTTAAAATCATAGTTGTTTTAATTCCACATTTTCTTGCTTCATAATTTGCAGTCAAAATAATTCCTGTACGATTTATTGGATCTCCAGCCACTGCAGCAGGTTTACCTTCAATTTCAGGATGTCGTGTACTTTCACAACTTATATAAAAAGCATTCATATCAACTAAGAGAACCACTCTTTCCATTTTTTCACCTGCCATTATAAATAAGTCTTAATTAACATATATTCCAACTATTCCTTAGTATTAAATCCATATACTTTAAGTACTTTAATTAACAAAATTGTTTCAACGTCTATTATAATTTCTTTGTCTTTCGGCAATACAATAGATTTAGACAAAAAAACATTAATTTCATCTATCATTATCTTGTGGTATCCTTCCTCAGCTTTAGGCTTTTTGGCAAAAATTTCTGGTACCTGCACAAATGCGCATTCACAGCCAGTTCTGTAGTTAGGATATTCAATACAAACTTCATGCTTGCCTTTTTTTTGTAAGTAATTTCGTGCTGCTTCAGTAATTTTAATCATATCACTCATTTCCTTTGCCAATTCCCATTCTCCTTTTGTTATATTCAAGTTTAGTAATATTTCCATAATTTATATTATAACCACATTTAATTATACCATAATTTCAAAATTAAAGAATATAATTTTACTTTGATTATATTCCATATTTACTTTCAAAAGCCAACTTGTATATTCTGAGGTATTATGAATATAATTCTCATTAAGAGTTATATTCCCTCCATTTCAAAGAGTTTCCATTGATTCGTTATTATTAATACATTAGAATATATGATAGCCGAATCTCCTAAAAGGAGTACCGGGGATTATATTTCGGGGTGAAGCTTGTATATAGGCGGGGTACCTCAACCCTAATCCGTCAACTAACCTGGGAGGCATAAGGAGGATATATGAAAAAATTCAAAAGTTTGAAATCGATTTTATTAACAACAGGACTTACATTAGGTTTATCTTTGTCGCTGACAAGCAGTGCCTTTGCAGCTACATACACAGCTGTCAGCGGCGACTCATTATATAAGATAAGCCAAGTATTTAACACAACAGTAACAAATTTAGTAATTGATAATAATCTAACAACGACTAATTTAGATATAGGTCAAGAATTGTTAGTCCCATGTAATTCCTACATAGTACAAAAAGGTGATACTTTATATTTAATCGCCAAAAGGTACAATACACCATTAGCTGTCTTAAGACGTGCTAATAATATTTATATCGATTATATTGATATAGGTCAAGAATTAAACATACCTGTATCAAAACCAGAAGCTTCAGCAGCCTCTCTCTCAGTTGCAGAAACTCCTAAAGCAGCACCCATTGTTTCTGAACCCAAAGTAACAACTTCAACTGTTACTAAAGTTGCAGTTGAAGCTGCAACAATTTCTGAAACCCCAACAGCAACTTATTCAGCCAGTGATTTGGACTTGCTATCAAGGTTAATCATGGCTGAAGCACAAGGCGAATCTTATAATGCTAAAGTCGCAGTAGGAGCTGTAGTTATGAACAGAGTAAAAAGCAGTTCATTCCCAAACACAATTCATGATGTTATTTATCAGACTATAAATGGTTATGTTCAATTTACTCCAGTATCAAATGGATGGATTAATAAACCTGCTGATGCTGATTCTATTAAAGCAGCAAAAGAAGCTTTAAGCGGAGTTGATACTACAAATGGAGCTTTGTTTTATTTCGACAATACTACTACAAACACATGGCTTTTAGCAAAAAAAGTTTCTGTAAAATTTGACAATATGATATATGCATATTAATTTCAAATTAAATATTCTTGTTTTTTAATTTAACGTAAAAATTATTGAAATGAAAAGGGGGGTTCTTTGATTGATGAAAACTATCAATCAAAGAACCCTTCATAATTATATTTTGAATTTATCTATAGAAGTAAAAATATACATCTATTAACCTATTTAATGTATTTTCATATACTGATTAAGTAATAGTATAACTGAGTACAATTAATTCACAGGAGGAAATACAAAATGGCTATAAGACCACCTATTTTGCGTGAGGGAGATACCATAGGAATAGTTACCCTTGGAAGCCCAAGGGATGAAGCCACAATTAATGCAAGAATACAATTTCTTGAAGGCTTGGGTTTTAATGTAGTTTTGGGTAAATATGTGTATTCAAATTCTGGTTATTTGGCAGCCACTCCTCAGCAGCGGGCTTCTGATTTAATGAGTATGTTTGAGAATCCAATAGTAAAAGCTATAATTCCTACAAGAGGTGGTGTTGGTGTCGCAGACATAATTCCATATCTTGATTACACTACAATAACTCGCAACCCTAAAATTATAACTGGATACAGCGATATTACAGTGTTATTAAATGTTTTGTATATTTGGGCAAATTTAATCGTTTTTCACAGCCTTCTTCTAATAGACTTTAGGGAAACAACACCTGCGTACAACTTCAATCAATTCTTTTCAGCTACATCAACCACAATATCACCAAGACAACTTGATAACCCTCCTGATATTCCACTGGTGAGCAGGGTTCCTGGAAATGTAACAGGTACTATAGTTGGAGGAAACCTTACATCATTTGTAGATACTTTGGGCACTCCATTTGAAGTTGACACTAGGGGAAAGATACTTTTTATTGAGGAAACTCATGAGCCTATAAGTCATGTATATAGACTCATAAGTCACTTGGTACACGCAGGAAAATTTAGGGACTGTGCTGGTATTATCATGGGAGAATGTTCAAATTGTGATATTGCATACGGTAAATCTTACGAAGACTTGATAAATGAGATAATAGTTCCTTTGGGCAAACCACTTATGACAAATTTAGCTTCTGGTCATGGCATATATAAGATGGCAATTCCCATAGGTGCAAATGCAAACCTAAATACTTACAATAATACACTTACAATCATTGAACCTACTGTAAGTCAATATGACCCGCTATAAAAGGTATATCTTCACTTTGTATATAAAAATATGATTGATTTAAGTTATAAATAATTAATAACAAAGAGTCCAGTAAATATAATTTCAATTATATTTACTGGATTTTAATTTTGAAAGCAACAAATACACACTTACAGTTATTTACTTTTGTTTGTAAGACAGATAATACTTTCCATATAGGCACAGTAAAATATTAGTTGAGTTTCTTTTGTATTATGTTATAATGTTTAAATATTGTATTGTATCTCCTTTAGGAGAATGATAACAGGAGGAAAAAAATGAATAACAGATCAGAAAAAACATTGAAATTAGTGCAGTTGTCACTTTTTTCAGCCATAATATTTCTTATGGCATTTACACCATACCTAGGATTTATTCCATTAGGCTTCATGAATGCAACAATTATACACATTCCAGTAATACTGGGATCAATAGTTTTAGGGCCAAAGGCAGGAGCTTTTTTAGGCGGCATATTTGGATTAACCAGTTTGCTAAACAACACCTTTAATCCTAATGTAACATCATTTGTATTCTCACCATTTTACACTATGGGAGGAATTCATGGTGGAATTAAAAGTTTGATTATTTGCTTCGTGCCACGTATTTTAATTGGAATTGTTCCTTATTATGTGTATAAATTAATCTCAAAATTAATGGAGAGCAAAAAATCTTCTAAAAATGTTGCCCTTGCAGCTGCTGGTGTTTCTGGCGCATTAACAAATACTTTATTGGTAATGTATGGCATATACTTTTTATTTGGAACAAGTTATTCCAATGCAAAAGGTATTTCACCCGATGCTTTATATGGTTTGATACTGACAGTTATTGGTACTCAAGGCATTCCTGAAGCAATCGTAGCTGGCGTTTTAGTAGTCGGAATTGGGCAAGTTTTATTAAATTTTAAAAGAAAAGGATAAATCAATAGATTATCCTATTTTGAATAAAAGAAAAGGTGAATTAATATGTTAAAAGGAAAAAATGTATTGCTTGCTGTAACAGGAAGCATAGCTGCATATAAAATTGCAAATTTAGCTAGCATGTTAAAAAAACTAAATTGCAATGTTACTGTTTTGATGACAAGAAATGCAACAAATTTTATAAATCCAATTACATTTGAAACTCTTACAGGTAACAAATGTCTCATTGATACATTTGACCGAAATTTTGAATATAGTGTAGAACATGTTTCTTTAGCTAAAAAAGCGGATGTTGTATTGATAGCACCAGCTACTGCTAACATAATTGGCAAAATTGCCAATGGTATTGCAGATGATATGTTGACAACAACTGTCATGGCATGCACCTGTAAAAAAATCATAGCACCAGCCATGAATACAAATATGTTTAACAATCCAATTGTTCAATCCAACATTCAAAAACTTAAGCGCTATAATATGGAAGTAATTACTCCTGATACAGGAATGCTTGCATGTGGAGATTTAGGAGAAGGAAAAATGCCTTCTGAACAAGTACTCCTTGAATATATTTTAAAAGAAGTTGCACATGAAAAAGATATGAAAGGTTTAAATGTTTTAGTAACAGCAGGTCCTACAAGAGAAAAAATAGATCCGGTTCGTTTCATAAGCAACCATTCAACAGGAAAAATGGGCTATGCCATCGCTAAGCATTGCATGCATAGAGGCGCTAATGTTACTTTAATAACTGGCAAAACTAGCACTACCTTTCCTCCATTTGTAGAAGTTATTGAAATTGATTCTGCTCATGACATGTTTGATGCGGTAAAAGCTAATTATGAATCACAAAATATCATAATAAAAGCTGCAGCTGTAGCTGATTATTGTCCAAAAAACTCTGCAGACGAAAAAATAAAGAAAAAAGATAGTGACCTTAGTATCGATTTAAAACGTACAGACGATATACTTATGTTCATAGGAAACAACAGAAAAGAAGGACAATTCATATGCGGCTTTTCTATGGAGACTGAAAATATGTTAGAAAATTCTAAAGCCAAATTAGAAAAAAAACATGTCGATATGATTGTAGCCAATAATTTAAAGCAAACTGGTGCAGGATTTGGAACTGACACAAATATCGTTACGTTCATAACAAAAAATGATGCTGTTGAACTTGAAATTATGAGTAAAGATGAAGTATCTGAAAAGTTGATTGATTATATAATGATGAAAATGGCATCACAAAATAAGTTATAATCGCTTTTATTATTACTAATTAAGAATATATAAAAACCATAGGCTAATAATTACCTATGGTTTTTATATTTATCGATCAATATTTTTATCATGAAGAATCTTTAAGCCTTTAAGCATGAGTTGAGAGTCATAAACATCTATAGAAGTAGTTTCATCTGATATCAATCTTCCTAAACCACCTGTTGCAATTACTTTCATATTTTCATTGCCTAATTCTTCCTTAATCTTTTTAACTATATATTCTACCTGTCCAATATAGCCATATACAAGTCCTGCCTGCATGCTGGTAATAGTGTTTTTAGCAAGAATTGAAGGAGTTTTCTTAATTTCAATGCTTGGAAGCTGTGCTGTTCTTTTCCAAAGCGCATCAGCAGTTATCCCTATGCCTGGTGATATTACTCCATACTTGAATTCGCCATCTTTACTTACTACATCATATGTTGTAGCAGTTCCAAAATCAATTACAATAAGCGGACATCTATATTGTTCATATGCTGCAACAATATTAACAATTCTGTCTGCACCAACCTTATTTGGATTTTCTGCACTGACTATAATTCCTGTTTTAATACCTGGACCAACTATAAATGGGTTTACATTAAAATACTTTTTCAAAGCATTTTCAAATGAATGCATCAAGTTTGGAACAACTGACGAAACAATGGCGCCATTAATTTCTTTATAATCTATATTGTTATAGCTTAATAAACTTAATATAAAAACACCATATTCATCTGATGTTTTTTCACTCCTTGTAACCATTCGCCAACTGCCAATAAGCTCATCTTCTTTATATATTCCAACAACTATATTGGTATTTCCTATATCAACAACTAAGATCATTATTCCTCCTAATGTTAATCCTATATTTTATTTTTTAAAAGCATATTATAACACATAATATTATAACTTCAAATGTTTTTTATTTTATTATAAAGATAAAAATTTGATACTTATAAGAATCTGTAATGTATGATATTATATCATTGAAAAGTTAATTATAATTTACGTATATGCGAGGTAACAAATGATTAAATTCGAAAGAAATACTGATCTGGATATAACAATGAAGAATCTGATGCAATCAATGGTTGATGTAAATGACTACATCAAGGCTATTTTGAACTATAATGAAATGGTCCTTACTGTAAAGAAAGAAAAAGAACTGGTAGAGATACTAAAAAAATACAATGTTCCTCATGACGGCTTAAAATACGACTTAAGAATCCTGACTGAGAATCCGTATTACAGAGATATCAAATTTGATAGTGTTAATTCAGATACTGTCAAGTATGAGAATGTCACAATCAAAAAAAGAACTTTAATGAGTATGGATTTTCATAAGCCTATGGGGAAATACCTGTTCCATAGCCATCCAATCGGATACTTTGAAGAAGATATTAATTTGCCGGTCCTTATGCAAGGAGAAAAAGTATGGATGTCTCCTGCCATAAGTGAAATGGAGAGCATGAGAGACGGAATTGATAAAGGTCATGGAAAATGTCTGGCCATGGGGCTTGGAATCGGATTTCTCCCATATCTTTGGTTATTGAAAGATGAAGTGGAAAGCGTAACGGTAGTTGAATTCAATCAGGACATCATAGATTTGTTTAATAAGCACATAAGACCGCAGTTTAAAATAGATAAAAATCTTGAAATCATTCACGGCGATGCCTTTGACTTCTATAACGAGGATTTTTTGAACCAGTTTGATTATGTATATGTGGACATCTGGGAATCGAGTGAAGATGGTTTGGAATTGTTCACAAAGTTCATGAAGAAGAATATTGACCTCCCTCATGTTGACTACTGGATAGAGGACTCTATACTCTACGACGTGAAGTATATTGTAGTTCCTTATCTTTACGCCTTGTATTTGGGCAATAGTATATCAGATTTCATATCATCCCTTGACGGAGATATGAATGAACTTGCTAAGAAAGTAAACAGATACTTCAAGACAAGAAATGACGTAATAAGAACTGAAGATGAACTGTTGAGCATCATACACGAAAAGGATGTTTTGAGAAAGATACTATCACAATAAGCACCCTACCCGTCAACGCAATCAAAGATTGCTGACGGGTCAGTCACTGGAATCTTGTTGTGTTCACACTAAAACCTTCCCTCAGATTCTTCATATTAGGGATTAGAAGCACGCTACATCATTGCACCATTAGGTTCTGGCAAGTCCTTTTTTACTATTTTATTCATTTTACAAAAATAATCAAAAAAATTCACTGCAAGCTCTTTTTCCGATGACCCTCTTTTTAGAGAAATTATATCTCTCAAAATTTGAGCTATAATAACATTGTCAATATAACGATATTTTCCCGTTTTCCATGTCATGTTGTTCGGATATTTTTCATTTGTATAATAATTCCAAAAGAGCATCTTTTCTTTTTCAGATTCCTGTTCTAAAAGGCGCAATCTATATTTAGAATGAGCAGTTACATAACCATCATCACAGAGTCTGCCATTAAAATCCTCATTTACCATATAAACACCTATGATACATCTGTCTTTTTCAGACATGCTAGGATCTCTTGAAGTTAAAAGAACAGCACTGTTTTGATTCAGACGTATTAGTCGGTTTGGCTTACCTTCATTTTTACCGTTATTTATTACTCCTGTAAAAACTCTCCACTCGTTAAAAACTTTATTGAGTTCTTGATCATCACACCAAAAAGCAGCCTGTGAACTATTATGAATTTTAAAAGTTTTTAAAAACTTTTCTCGTTGCAAAATCCTTTGTTGTTCTAAATCTTTTAAAACTCTTTTATTTTGAAGCTCTATTTCTGTTTTTTCATGTTCTATTTCTTTCTCTTTTATCATTAGTTTTATTGTATCATTAGTTTCTTTATCATTTAATGTTAAGTATGATCCAAATGCATAAGGAAAAACAAAACTTTTAATCCCAGATGCAAAACTTACTTTTATGTAAGAATCAGTATTTTCAATAACAATTCCACCACCAAAACTTTTATGTATTACTTGTTTATTCATTAAATCCATTTGTTTGTTCCTCCATAATTTCTATAATTATCTACTTCAATTTAGACTTCAAAGCTTTTATATTCTAAAAATATATAAAAAACATATAGATTTGGCAACTGGACTTACGCTATCAAAACTACACGCCGTATATATATTTTAACATTATTTTTATTTTTAATGTAATATCTTTTTGGAAAAGAAGAGAAATTTTTTAACACCTAATGTTGTTTTAATCATTGCATTGCATTAAATTAACATACATATTATAGGAATTGTAATTAAGCACATCAAATTTGTTATAAGTATGATTTTAGCAGATAACATTGTATTACCTTTGTATTTTTCAGCTAATATAGTTGTTGTTGATGCAACTGGCATCGCTGTTATTACCACCATTATGCTCGGTACCAAACTATCACTCCTAAAAGGAAGTATATTCATGATTAACATGACTATCAGCGGCATTATCAATAGCCTTATTGATGATAAGATAAAAAGTTTTGGATCATCAAACATCTCTTTTAAATTGCTGCTCTTAGATATAATAAGTCCAATTATGAACATCGCCAGAGGTGTTGTAATACTTCCTAGCAGGTTGAACATATTTACTATTATTTCAGGAAGCTGTATTTGTGTTATGAAAAAGAAGAAACCAATATATGTAGCTATGGTTATGTTGGAAAATAGTAATTTTTTAATATCCAATTTATCATTTTCCTCTATACCTGCGCACATCATTTTAGCACCTAAAGTAAAAAACAAAAGCGAATATGCTATGCCCATCATTGAAGCTATGAACAACCCATCTTCACCAAAAATAGAGTACACAATTGGATATCCCATAAATGCATTGTTTGAAAATGTACTGGCCACAATCCATACACCCCTGTCAGCATCATTAATACCGGCAAATTTTGTCAAATGATATGATACAAAAGCACATGCTATTAAAAACACAAAAGTAATTCCAGCGATAACAAAGCTGTCAGTCAAAAGTAATGGGTTGTATGGCTGCAACATTGCTACAAAGATATTTGCTGGAAGTGTAACATTTACTAATAACTCAGATAAGTCTGAAGTAGAATTTTTGTTGACAATGTTTGTTTTACCAGAGAGATATCCAACAATCATCAATAAAAAAAGCGTTCCAATATTTGTAAGAACAACGTAAAAATCCATTAATCAATTCTCCTATTATTAAATTATGTCTGAATTCATTAATATAGATGTAAATTATATTTAATATAGAAAAACAGTACAAAATATAGTATATCACATTTTATACTGCTTTTCTATACCTAAACTTTTTATAATTTTAATTTTTATCTAATCCTCTTAACCATTTACCTAGTTCCCTTTCGCGCTCTACACCAGTTAAGAATTCCTTACAAGCAGCAATCTGTCCATCCATGATATAGAGTACTTTCCTTGCTTTTGCAGCAACACGAATATCATGGGTAACGGTCATTATGGTCATTCCATCACGATTCAAATCTTCCAGAATTGCCAACACCTGGTCAGTAGCACCGGAATTCAGAGCTCCAGTTGGTTCATCTAAAAATAGAATTTCTGGATTGTTGATCATGGCACGGCAAATAGAAGCCCGTTGTAACTGACCACCAGAAACTTCTCGGATATCACGATCTTCGATTCCTTCAATTTCCATCCGCTTCATTAATTTTGATGCACGTTTCCTTATGTCATCTGCAGGTTCTTTTTTTGATACAAGACCAGGTAGTGTAATATTATCAAATACAGAAAGATTCTTTAACATCTGTGCATTTTGAAATACAAATCCCATTTTGGTCAACCTGAATCCAGATAATTCGTTCTCCTGCATTTCAGATAAGTTTATTCCATTAAATAATATTCTACCTTTGCTAATGCTATCCATTCCACTGATACTATAAAGAAGCGTTGACTTACCTGAACCTGAAGGTCCCATAACCGCAACGAATTCTCCCTTTTTTATTTCAAAAGATATGTCATGTAAAACTAAAGTATCTTTAAATGATTTACTGATTTGTTCAACTTTTATCATGGCTCGACTCCCTATTCTATTATTTGATCTCTAATATGATAATTTTTAACAACTTTGGTTGCTACAATAACTGTGATAGATACTACAAACAGCTGCGCTGCTGGACAAAGCAGATATGCTGTAACTGGTTCAACTAACATCGTTATTTTTGATGCGCCCATAGAAGAAAGCATCCATCCGAAAATTACTTCTCCCAAAAAGTTAGCGAGAACCGTTCCAACAATAATTGCTACAAATTGAATGATAAAAATCCGTATTCCAAACTGTATCCTTATATCACGATCTGAAAAACCAATTGATTTCTTAATTGCGATTGCGCTGTGTTCCCTAGCTGTGATAAGCTTCAATATCATCACAGAGATAAGCATGATTAATAAAAGAGAAATCAAGATGGCTGCACCTTCCACAAGGCTCATGTTATCCTTAATACCGCCAAGTGTTTGTGAAACAAACTCACTAATTGGAGTTATTTTACTGTTTGTCAGTATTCTTCGAAGTTCATCTGTCTTTTCCTCAATCTTGACACCATCTGCAACATCCAAATAAATTATATAGACTTCCACATCATTTTCATCAAACTCAATGGCTGCTTTAGCAGTCTTGCCACCATAAGTAATATCTTGGTAAATACCGCACACTGTAAACAAAGATTCTTCTCCTTGATAGCTTACCGTCAAGGAATCGCCAACTTCTTTTCCTAATTCTGAAGCATTCAGATAAGAAATGGCCATCTCATTTATGTCGTCTGGTGCGCTTCCTTCAAGATACTCCAACGGAAAAACAGATTCATCACCATTTTCCACACGGATGTATTCCCATTCTCCATCTGCATTCTGTAACTGAACGTAACCATTCCGGTAAATTGCATACTTTTCGATTTCTAAATCTTCTTCCAGATAGGATAAAGCGGCATCTTTTTGTTCCGCCAGTTTTTCACTGTACTGAATATCAATACGAATATCACATTCTCCTACACCCATATAAGTAATGAAAGATGAATTTTCAATAGTATTCTTCATATTCATCGGAAGCAGAATCAAAAATGACGAAAATGCAAATACTAAAAAGATAACGAAATATTCCTTCCATTTACATTTAAGTTCTCCCCATGCTATTGTAAGATTGCGATTTTTAAGCCCTGCAGAAGGTAAAGTATAATGACCTTCTTTCTTTATATTTTCTTCTCCACGCATCAGTTCCACAACAGTGCTTTTCAGATTTTTAAGAATAATTTTGCGGCATCTGAGCATTACAATCAGGCCTAAAAGGATTAC
>Ga0074193_1001540_pt1 | contig 27004 bp, 25 predicted proteins | sample EPASupsiteHSE605_FD_64523 | JGI IMG/M metagenome (GOLD analysis project Ga0074193, IMG submission 64523) | Bioremediated contaminated groundwater from EPA Superfund site, New Mexico - Sample HSE6-05 | ecosystem: Environmental > Aquatic > Deep subsurface > Groundwater > Contaminated ... | reverse complement strand
ACCTTGGCTCCAATTTAACAGGACAAATATGATGTTGGTGTCCAATATAATCAGAAATTCGGAACGAGGGTCCGGAGTAAGAAATTAGAGGTACTTTCATGCCAAATATAATTTATTACTGAGTTGAGTTTAAACAATTAAATGTTAGATATGATTACAATCAAAAGACTGCTTTCTTATAAAAAAGACGACTTGGTAGAAGTAGCGGAAACGCTTCAGGCCAACGATCTCAGTCAGCTAATCGAATGGCTTAGCGAAAAAAACGGCAAGATCAGATATAATTCATTTTTGCTTTTACAGCATAGGTCCAAGACTCATAATGATGTATACGGATATATGGATATATTTTTAGACAAATTAAACAGTGGTAATTCCTATCAGCGTAGCATAGGGCTTATGTTGATGGCTGAAAATGCTAAGTGGGATGAGAGCAACAAATTTGATAAAGCCATTGATTTGTATCTCTCGTTTTGCGATGATGAGAAATCCATAACTGCTCGTCAGTGCATACAGAGCTTGTCCAGGGTGGTTCCGCATAAAAAACATCTTTGTACGAAGATTGCAGAAAAATTAATGTCCATATAAATAATGGAACGCAAAGAAACACAGAGAAAAATTCTCCTTTTGGATATTTTGAATGTCCTGATTGAAATTGGAAAGCAGGCTCTGAGTGACGATATGGAGATATATCAGCAATGCCATGACAGGCGGGATTCTTGATAAAAAAGCAAAAAGCGAAGTTATGAAACTTTTGGAGAACATAGAATAATATGTCGGATCTATGTAAGTCACCGAATATGGACAAGACAATGGAAAACGCTTTGTCATGTGAGAATAATAACTAAAGTATGGACTAAACTTCTGTAATGAAAGATTTCATGAATCAGACAAAGACAGTTTATTTGAGATAAGTCGCAGTACTTAATTTTTGTATTTCAGGGTATAAGTTTCAAACCGACTATTTACTTAAGAAGGTCCGTCAAGTTACAAAAAAGCATAGGACACTTATTGAATATAAAGTTCCCTTCAAGTAAGTGACCTAAAAAAAAGTATTAGCTATCGGCATATTACCTGCAAACGGCTTCTTTTTTAAGCTTCTTTTTTAATCAACACTTTTCCATCCTGATATGCTATGCCTGCAGGTTTACCCGTCATTTCCCAGTACAGGCCGCCTGCCAGCATGAGCGGCTTTATTTTATTAAGGTCCGGTTTGCCATCGGTCATACATTCCTTGTTAACATACACTTCCTCTATCTCGCCTATGAATATCTCATTGTCAGGCTTGGAAGGCATATAGACTGTCTGGATGACCCTGCACAGGATGTTCACAGGGCATTCCTCGATCATTGGGGCCTTATCTATGCTGCCGAAGAACGGCTTGAACACCTCCGACTTATCGGTGTCATGACCTGAAACTAGGCCCACGTAATCTGTTTTCTGGGCAAGGGCGGCATTGGGGATGTTCACGCTGAAATAGCCCGTTTCCCTTATGCCGATATTCGTATAGTGAGGCTTAATTGATTTGATATAGACTGTGGGCGGCACCGGGCCGATCAGCCCAAAACAGCCAAGCGTATTATAATTCGCCTTTCCGTTAACCATCGCGCCCACAATGACGGCCGGGGCCGGGCTCGCGGGCATTTTTCCAATCATCACTTTTTCCATTTTATACCACCATGTAAAAAGCAGTAAATATCTTATAGAATTGTTCGGGAACTCTGTCACCACTTAATTCAGTTAAAAAGAGGTAATGTGAGTATTAATATGTGTATGGACAATCCTGTCGCCGACAGATATTCTTGTCAGTAGGCGACATTTTTGTCAGTAGACGACAATTCTGTCATCCATGGAAAACATACCTCAAGACATATGAATAAGTATAATTATTGTGAATATGTTACCTCAGTACAAGGGTTAGTACAGGATGTTACATATGACGGGAAAGAAATGCTCGTATTGCCTGCTTAAACACGTCAGCGGAAAGTGGAAAGTGGAGATACTCTTCAACCTGAAAGACGGAGAATTAAGGATGAGTGAACTCGAGCATCGCATACCGGAAGCAAACCCGCGAGTACTAACACGACAACTCAGGCGCCTGGAAAAGGACGGGATCGTAGAGCGGAAAATATACGCTGAGGTGCCCCCGAAAGTGGAATACTCGCTTACGGAGTATGGCGAAGCCATGATGAAGTTACTTAAAATGGTCAATAAGTTCACGGTAGAGAATCTGGAGATCTTTAAAAAATAATGCTCTGCTACTTGAATGTCGCACCTTATAAGGCAGGATGATTGCAGCTTCGTCTTTACATAAAAATATCATTAGTACACGCGTTATTTTGCATATCTCAATACAAATGATACTAAGCCGCCTGCTTGCTCAGCCCAAGATAGTTGCTAAGATCATGCTCTACAATCGTCAGAGATGCACGAATTGCCTTTTCACGAATCACACCCAATTCCAGGCTGCTTTTTGGGCTTTGGCGCAGATTATTACTTTTCTACCACCGCATGAGCAAAGGAATAAAGGTTGCACACATTCCTGTCTTTATTAGCTCCATGGAAATACATTTTCTTATACTCCTCAGCGGTTACGCTCTTGACTCCGGAAAAACCTCTCTCTGAAAGAAAAGTCTCGACTGTTCCTTCCTTAATACCGAACTGCAACGGTTCTCCGATCTCTGCCAGATGGTTGTGTAAATTCCTTCCGACTTCTAGCTCGCAGCTTCCATCGACTACGGATTCCGGGAAATAATCGAAGAGAATGGTGCTTCCCTTGCTCGAGTTTATCAATATGAAGGACAGGATCTCGTCCACAAACCTGGGAGGGAGGTAATATAAGAGCCCCTCCATTAAGAAGAGGGTCTTCTTAGATTGGTCATACCCTGCTTCCTGCAGTTTTTGGCCTAAGTCTTCCATAGCCAAGTCTACTGGAACATACATAACGTGATCCGGAAGGGAATTAAAGATCTGCTTTATCTTTTCTATCTTCACACTTTGAGTATTCGGGTGGTCTACCTCGAACACCTTTAGTTTTTTCAGCCCTTCGATCCTATACGCACGGGTATCATACCCCGCACCCATGATGATCAACTGCTCAAGTCCTTCGTCTATCGACTTCTTTACAAAGTCATCAAAATATCTGACCCTGGCCACTACAGAATTGACCGCACCGGGTAGAAAACGATCGTACCGCTCGGTTTCAGCCCTTGCCTTATCAGGATTATTGCGAATAAATTCCAGTATGCCCGGGTTGATGAAATAAATAACGTATGGATCACAACAGATTCGTTCGCTTTCTGGCCTAGCTAATTCACGCAATCGATGAAGTGCAACTCCCTCAGCGGTCTTGCTGCTGGGCCCTTTTTTTGCGAATAAATTCCAGTATGCCCGGGTTGATGAAATAAATAACGTATGGATCACAACAGATTCGTTCGCTTTCTGGCCTAGCTAATTCACGCAATCGATGAAGTGCAACTCCCTCAGCGGTCTTGCTGCTGGGCCCTTTTTTCATCAAAATTTTTGAAATTTTATTTTCTGGCTTGTTCAATGTTTCCATAAATGTGTCCTCCTTTACATGCAAAATCTACTTCAGTCGAATATCCTGCAGCTTGCTGCGGAGATGGAAATTTTCTTGACTAATCTCAAACGAAGAGATGCATCAGCGCATTTTTTATTCGATCATCGCATGGGCAAACAATAGGAGATTAGATACCTCTCTGTCTTTGTTTATTCCGTGCAAGTATATTCGTTTATATTCTTCAGCAGTCACATCTTGAACTCCGGAAAATCCCCTCTCTGAAAGGAAATTCTCTACCATCCCCTCCTTGATACCAAACTGAAGGGGTTCTCCCTGTTGTGCCGTATAATTCCGGATGTTCTTTCCAACTTCCAGTTCACACGTTCCATTAACTACGGATTCAGGATAGTAATCAAAAAGGATAGCACTGCCTTTTCCCGAATTCCTCGCAATAAAAAACAGAGTCTCGTCAACCGCCTCAGGAGGAATATACATAGTGAGTCCTTCCATAAGGAAGAGAGTTTTCAGTGACCTGTCGAATCCATGCACAATCAGCTGTTCGCCAAGGTTTTCAGTCTCAAAATCAACAGGAACATATATAACGTGATCCGGGAGAAAACCGAAGATTTCTTTGACCTTTTCTATTTTTACACTCTGGGTATCCGGATGATCCACTTCAAACACTTTCACTTTTCCTTTCAGACCTTCAATCCTGTATGCCCTCGTATCATAACCTGCACCTAAGATGACCAGTTGCTCAAGCCCTTCTTCTATAGAACTTTTTACAAAATCGTCAAAATACCTGACTCTTATCCTAATCGAATTGGCAAGTCCAGGAAAAAGACGCTCGTAATATTCACGCATTTCTTTTGTCTTATCCGGATTAGATGCTGCGAATGCCAATGTTTCCGGATTAACAAAATGGACGGCATAAGGGTCATAACAGATGCGTTCGCCCTCGGATTTTGCCGATTCTGCAACCCTGTGAAGAGCGATCAGCTCAGCCATTTTGCTGGACCCTTTTCTGTTCATCTTTGTTTCATTTGAACTTGTGATGCTGGTTTGATTCTGCGTCTATGATTCCTCCTGTAATATTTTTCACTTTAAAAAGTAAGTTTTAGCCAGTTAGGTTAAGTAGAATTTATCTTTCGGTTTTCCGACAAGTACAGTTATTTTCATTTTGTATCCAGCTTGTCCGGGTTCATGAGCATATGGTGTATGAAATAAGCGGCGTCTACAAAAAATTGATGTTGAGCAATCCCCCGTTTTTCCAGTATTTTTCTAAAGTCAGGGCGCATTTCTGTAAGACCTTTGACGATCAGAGTCAAGAAAACAGTCACTTCAACTGGATCCACATCGCGCCGGATCAAGTCTTCATCGATTCCTGATTTTATCGCGTTGCACGTTATTGAGAATGTATCCTGGCGCAACTTGAGGATCTCCTTTACAATTTCATCCATATCTTCGTTATTTTCCAGGTTGAACCTTCCAGACTGGAAATAAAGGTACGTCCGATTATAATCTGGATACTTGTTAACAAATTCAAAGTAGACTTTTCCTATAGTGTCCAGTATTTCGATGCTTGTTTTGCAATCTTTTATTCCTTCCTCAATCATGGCATTCAGGATTCTTATCCCGCGCAGTACAACGGTGAAAAAAAGCGACTCTTTACTCTTAAAGTAAAGATAAAGCGTTGCTTTGTTGAATTCTACCTCGTTTGCAATGTCATCCATCGAAACGCCATCGTAGCCTCTGGAGAAGAACAATTTCTCAGCCGCATCAAGAATATAATTGCGCCTCTGCTCTTTTTCCTGCTCCTTTATTTCTTTCATAGACACTTCGATCACCGGAAAATAACCGTTATTTATTTTGATAACTAATAGTTATAATTATAACTTACAGTTAAAGCATTATATGAAGGTTTGTATTATGTCAGGAACTTTTGTATTCTGTAAGAAGATAGAGTTTTGAAGGAGAAGATTAACATATTTCGGCAAAGTCGTTGCTTTCACAATGTATTTCCTTGAGAAAAGAAGAGAAAAAAGACCAAAAATAAAAAAGCCAAAAGGTAAAAGTGAAGTAAAAAATTTGTGAGGATGCAGTCAAAACAGGATTGAATTGTACCTGAAAAATACTCTTTTCCACGTCTGTTTTTATTGATTTTTACTGTTTTCTCAAACCTTTTCTTTCTTCCTTCTCTCTTTTTCTTCTTTCTTCTTTCTTCTTTTTTATCAGATACCACAATAACCTTAAATCTACTTTTTTGAGAATTTGAGAAAGAAAAACTAAATAGACTTCGACCTTCAAATTCTTAAGAAGGGAAGTGAATATGGACGCTGAAGAAATTCGGGCGATCTTCAAGTTTTCAGCACGGGAAAAAAATATAATTTCCAGTTTTGGAATTCAAGAAGATCTATTTCTTCCTTTTCTGCTTTCGTTAAAATCCGGAGGCTCCTGGAGTTATGCCTCAGAAGAAACAAAAAGCATTGCGGTAAAGGATGTGATTACTTATTACGATGAGGAGAGCAAGACTGGCTATACTCTGGAAAAGATATACTTCTTTATCGATCCTGAAATCATAAAAGAGGAAGGAGTAATCTACAGGCTCGAAAAGTGCGGGGCAAGAGAAGAAGGAGAAATGGTTGAAAGACCCTACCGTATAACCCTGCAGGCGAAAAAGGTGATACTTGCAGAGGTAAATCCAGGCCTCAAGGAGATAAGAGTCAGGGAACTTGAGAAAAAACGCATACTACTGAAAGGTACCCCGGCATATAGCGCAGCCCATGAGCTGGAACATCTTGAAAAGGGAGAAGTAAAAGGAATTCCTATATGGAACTTTGAATACATTAAGGAATAGGCAAAAAATAACAAGACGAAGAAGATTGAGTAAAAATAAAAATTATCGAATGAGGATCTTTCTATCGAATGAGGATCTTTCTATCGAATGAGGATCTTTCTCCCCAGCCTCTTACGTAGAAAGGAAAAAAGGCAGGAGAGCCCGTCTCAAAAATTTATTTAGCCTCGGTATCGGTCGGTGCAGCAAAGAAAAAAAGGAGAAAAAATAGGAAAAAAGGAGAAAAACAAAGTTTTCTCCAAAAATCACTTTTGTTTGAGAAAAATCATTTTGCCCGATAAAACTTACTTCTGCCGGATAATATTTTTGACCCGCCTGTCCCATTCTGTGGACTCGAAGAGTTCCCTGAGCTCCGGAGAGTCGTCAATGAAGCAGAATCCCCAGTAAACCGCAGGCAGAAACTCCCGTTTCCACTGCTCTTTCTTCTTTTTATCGAGGAACTGGTATGTTTCCGAAGACGAGAGGCGGCTTACGAAACCAAGCACCTTTACAAGATCCGGGATAGTCTTCTGGGCGGAACCGAGCTTCAGGCATTTAAGCCTGTGGCTGTCTATCTTTCTGAAATCAGGCTCAAACCCCAGGGTCTTTAAGATCCTGTTTTTCTCGGGAATCGAGAGGTGTGTGTCTTCGTACTTAAGGGAATTTAAGGCCTGAAGTTTCAGCAGCCACTCAACTTCTCCAAATACTTTGGGTTTGTGCTGCCTTGAAACATCTCCTAACCTGCGATCTTCATAGGCTTCCCGCTTGAGCTTATTTGTCTTGCCTGAAAGCTCCGCAAGCTCTTCTGCGTCCTTGAGTTCCCTGACCCTGAACCGCAGGGTGGCTCTCATGAGTTCACGCTTTTCTCGCTCAAAAGCTCCGATATCTTTTTCCTCGGTCAGAGCAAGCAGGCGTGAGAAATATTTTGCCCTTATTGCAGTTGGAGGAAGCCTTACAGGTACTTCCCTGATCTGAGTTTCTTTTCCTTTGCCTTTCCCGAGAGCGCTGAAATCCACCTTATTGATCTCAATCTTTCCTTCTTCAATAGCCCTGGCTGCATCTCCTTCGGAAAAGAGTTCTTCAAGGCGGATCTCGGGCTGGAGCATCTGGACCTGATCAACCTTTTCCCCATTAAAAACTCCTTCCCCAAAGCGCTGATAGAGAGAGTCAATGCTGTCCGAAATCTCAAAGATACTGCCCTTCTGTTTTCCTGAGACAGGGGAAAGCCTTGTAACCCTTCCGACCTGCTGCTCAAAAAGCCGCATACTCAGGGTAGGTCGCAGCAGAACAAGGGCTTCGAGACCCGGAAAATCAAAACCTTCAATCAGCATACCTACAGTGCAGAGGATATAAGGGGGTTTTCCTATCTCCCTGAAAGCTGTAAGGAGAGCACTTTGTTCTTCTTTGGGTAGTTCGGAGGTCATAAATGCTGCATCTTTGAACCCTCCTTCAGGAGCATAATTATCAAAATCTACAGAAAGGACAGGGTCCGGGTTCTGCTCGAGTTCCTGGACAGAAATTTCTCCGTTGAAAACCGAGGCAGTAAGCTTTGCATGGAAAGCGTTAATTTCTTCGCCGCTTGCTCCTGTTCCATAAACCCGCTTCCTGACAGGGGCGCAAAAGACAAGAGTCTTTACATTCCTGTGTTTTACCATCGAATCGTACACATCTTTTGCAAGCTGTGTTCTTCGAATTACTTTTTTCAACTTATCTGCAGTGCTGCAGTCAAGGAAAAGATCCTGCTTATCAAGTTCATCAAGTCCTTTTTCAAAGTCAAAGATCTCAAAGATATCTTCCGAACTTTCGGCAATCGTGTATTTAAGAGGTGCAAGCTCTTCGTCCAGGATACATTCAGGAAGCGTTTTTGCGTAGATTTCTCTCATATCTCCTGCGATTTCATCCACGAACTTGACATTTCCGACCACACCCTGGAATGGAGTTGCAGTCATCCCCAGGATTTTTGTCCGTTCCCCTAACTCGTTGAGGAAATCATTTCCTCTGTTATTGATGAAATTGTGGATCTCATCTACAATTGCAAGGTCGGTAAATTCAAGAATCAAATCTTTGATCTCAGAACCCTGTTTTCCGAGGACTGTCTGCAGAGAGGCAAAAAGCACGAAACCTTCGCCATTTTCCTGCCCCAGAGATTTCAAAGCTGCAACAAGCTCACTTCTATCTACCTTATGTTCGGAAGAGAGGAGCGCACTATTGGGAAAAAGAGGCTGGTTTTTCTTCCTGTCGTAATAAGTCTGGCTAAGAAGAGGGTTGTTTTTCGAGACCAGGAAAAGCACAAGTTTTCCTTCGTCGTAGTACTTTTTCATTATATGTTTCGAAAGAAAAGTCTTGCCCCAGCCCGTAGGAACCTTTATGTAGCCTCTCTGATGGGTTTCAAAATATTGCAGAATATCTTCAAAGATTTTCTTCTTATCTTCCCTCAAGGGCTCGAGCTCGACGGTTTCCATGCCGGCTGCGGCTTCATTTGAAATTGTCATCAGTACGCTGTCCTTAAATTTGTAACTGTATAACTTTTTTAATGCCTTTTCAAAACCAGAAAGTGCCTTTCAAAGAGGTTTCTGGGAAAGCGGCATGTCCACACAACAGTAAATATTGCATGTAACTGTAAACATTATAAGAAGTAACTCCCCGCAAATTGCAATAACTTACAAAAAACTTCAGTCCAGAAAACTTCAATCATTATCTTTCCGTTCAGAAGCGGAAAAGAAGAAACCTGGAACTGCTTTTATTTAAAAGGAATCCCTTTTCAATAATAAGAATTACGTCAATATATATGTTATGCCAAAAAAGTCAGAGGGAAGAGGCAAATAAGGAGTTTTCAGGTCCTTTAGCCTTCTCCGACAACTGGTTGAGAAAACTTAGAAGAATTTTGGCCTTGCAGAAAGATACTTTGCAAGGGGAAGTTTCCTGTAAGGTTTGCCAGTTATTTCGCCTCTGACCCGCGCATTGAGTTCTTCCGGACTTATCTGCACTTTTTTCGGCTTATTCTGCTCGGATTCGGCCCTGATGGTTGCGTTAATAGTGTTATCTTCAATTTCTTTATCTCCGATGACCACCACATAAGGTATCCACTCCCTGCCTGCTTCCCTTACTTTCTTTCCTATGGACAGGTCGCGGTCGTCAATGTCAACCCTGCAGTCAAGCTTCTTTGAAACTTCCTCGGCAAAAGCAAGGTGTTTCTCCGAAATCGGCACAATCCGGACCTGGGTAGGAGAAAGCCAGACCGGAAGCATGGGAACCTTTCCCTCTTCGGTTTCCATTGCAGCTTTTTCAAGGAGAGCATAGATGCAGCGCTCAATTGCCCCGCTCGGAGAGCAATGAAGAACAATGGGTCTTTCCAGTTTGCCATCAGCGTTTACATAAGAAATATCGTATCTTTCGGCGTTTTCCACATCTATCTGGACAGTGGAAAGGGCGCTTGCCTTGGCCAGGGCGTCTACGAAGTTAAACTCGAACTTGAGCACGAAATAGAAGAAACGGGTGTCCCACATCTCCACAAGCACGGGTTTGTTGACGGTTCTTGCCATACTGACTACAAGCTCTTTATTTGACTCGTAAAAGTCTCTGGTGAAGCGGATGGCAACTTCATAATCATTAATATGAATTCCCATATTTTCAAGCACATCAATGCAGAGATCATATTGTTGCTTGAACTGGTCAACAGCCTGATCCATATCCTCACAGAGGGTATGCATGTCTGGCATGGTAAAAGCCCTGAGCCTTCTCAAACCCACAAGTTCTCCCCGCTGCTCCTTTCTGAAGCTATAGCGGGTCATTTCGATCATCCTTAAAGGCAGGTTCTTGTAGGAGATCGTCATATCGTGGTTCATCAGGAATTGCCCGAAGCAGGCTGCAAAACGCAGGAACATATGCCGCTTATCAGACTCGATAGAATACTGCCTTGCAGGGAACCTGTCCAGGTATTTCTTCAGAGTCGGATGATTCATGTCGTACATGAGAGGAGTTTCAACTTCCATTGCCCCGAACTCGGTTGCGACATCAAGCACATAATTTTCAAGAAGGGACTTTACAAGCCTCCCTTTGGGGTAATAGCGCATGTTTCCAGAGTCTGAACCTGGCTCGTAATCCGCAAGCTCAAGCCTGCGCATAAGCTCCACATGAGGAGGAGCCCGCTCAACAGCCCTGCTCTTGGAAATTTCATAGTTTACAAACTGCTGAAGTTTCGGGTAAGGAGTCAGGTCAAAACCTTCAACTTCATGAAGTTCTCCATCAGTGGTAAGAATGCGCCAGTAAGACCTTGCAGTTCCTTCGGCTTTCAGGGCTTCGGAAACGACTTCTTCTTTTTCCCCTTCTACTTCGGCTTTAACTGTTGCTTTTGCCGCTCCTTCAGGGCGGATGCTCCTTGAGAGTTCGGAGAGCGGATGCCCCTTACAGCTTACAGTAAAGGCCTTATACCATCCGAAAGGAGCACGTTTTACCTCATATTTACCTGAGAGAGCTGACTCAATACCTTTTAAGACCTGAATTGCAACTTTCGGAGAGGAAAGGTCAGAGCTTAAGTGGGCATAAGGATAGAGCATTATGCGGTCTGTTTTGACCTGGGCTGCTACCTTTTCGATTTCGGAAACAGCTTTTTCTATAGCTTCTTCAGGATTTGCCTCATCTACACTTTCCACAGCCGTGAAAGCGGTAAGTGCTTCCTCAAGTCTTCCGGACTTTAAGGAATCTTCGATTTTTTCAGCAACTGGAGTTTGTTTTTTGGTTTCGTATTCGATATAATCAGAGTGAATGAGCAATAACTGCATTAGATCACCTGTGCTAGTCAGTGAAATATGGTTCCGAATTACTTCGGTTCTGAATCAAATAATTGATTTATTTCAGGACTGTCTGCGGTCTGTACCCGTCGGCAGATCTTGGTTAAAGGAAATAAAGAAGAATATATGAAAGTCCTAACATCCTGCAACGATATAAAGCAATCCCTTTCGACTGATATCTCTTATTTTAACCTGAAAAACTCTCTCAGATTTTCTGTGCTTCCCGGTTCATCTTTCTCATCTTCTGAAATTACTCTTCTGATTCAGCCTTACAGTGTTTTGGATTCTTGAGATACAGATTAGCCTCTGCCAGTTCAGGATGAATATGTTCCTGATAAACTCTGTAAGCTGCGACCAGGGCTCCCAGGAGGATAGGAGCTGCAAAAAAACCTGCAATCCCTCCGACAAAAGCTCCTCCCAGGAAAGCAAGCATTATAGGCATTGGATGAATTTTGGACTTCATGCCGGCAAGGTAGGGCCTGAGGATCAATTCTGGAGGGCCATAAATAACAATGGAAGAAACCACAAAGAAAACAGCTGCACTTTCAAACCCTTGCTCAAGGTAGCGCAGTAAAGCCAGAGGAATGAGCACCATATACCCTGCAAAAAGAGGGATTATCGAAGCTATGAAGATCAGGGTAGCAAGCGCCAGTACATGGGGAAACCCGAAAGCGTAGAAAACAAAAACCGAACTCACACTTACTATAAGGGCAGAGTAGGCATTACCAATGAAAATTCCTCCAAGGATTAGATCCAGATGACATGCGTAACGGTTTACAACTCCCTTGTACTCTTTTGGAATCACGCCAAGAAAAGCGCAGTAAAGCCTGTCTCCATCGGCAAGTATAAAATAGCAGAAAATGATCGAAACTATGAAATTAATGACAAAGAGACCGATGCTCTGGGCATATGATATAAACCCTATGCTGCCGACTGCAGGAAGCAGAGATTTGAAAAGGTCCCAGATAGTATCATTGATACTTTCAAGAAGCCTTTCCGGAATTTGCAGAGCACTTATGAAATCCAGAATTGCGCCCACAACTGCAGTTTGATTATCAAGAATCCAGGAGATCTGGTTAAGGATTTCAACAATGCCTACTCCGACGATGAATACTATAGGGATAAAAATGCAGAGGCTGGCAAAGAGAGCACCTATTTTTTTGTGCTTTTTGAATTTTACACGGATAGGTCTGGCAATGTAAGCAAAGACCAAGCCGAGTACGATTCCATCCGCCAGAGGCAGCAGGATTAGAAAAGCGAAGTACAAAAGCACTGCTATTGCCAGAGCTGCTCCGATTTTCCAGCGGCTGGCAATTATCTGGCTGACTCCGTCAGGGGTTGGGCTCAATTTCATTCTTCGGTTCCGTTTGAATAAATAAATGATAGAAAGTTTAAATCAGATTTATGCAGAAAAAAATGATAGGAATACAATATCTAAATATAATTAGGAACTATTTAAAAATATCATAAAATCGGAGACATTCAGCAAATCCAAACTTCGATACTTTTATTCAACTGTTTAGGTATCCAGAGTATTTAGATACCCTCTGAATTTCGCGAGATACTGTCCTGTTCTCTATGATCCAGGTCGCTTGATGCACAATAACTGCTTGAGGTACAATAACTGCTTGAAGTACAATAACTGCTTGAGGTACAATAACTGATGTACAATAATTATTACGTGACCTGCTTCAGAGTCTACAATAAGCCATGGATTACAGGAGTCTCATATTCTTTATTCCTTGGATGGTATCAATAAATATTTTCGTCTCTTTTTTTACATCATCACTGCACACGATTGCTGAAATTGCAACCAGGCTATCAGCACCGCTTTCAACCACAATATTGCAGTTCTCTTTATTTATTCCGCCAATAGCAACGACTGGAATTTTTATCGCATTTTTCACTTCTCTTATTCTGGCAGGGCCAATTCCCTTTCCTGCGTCTTTTTTGGTGGAAGTATCAAATACAGGACCAACGCCGACGTAATCAACCCCATTTTTTTCTGCCCGGATTGCCTCGTCACTATTGTGAACACTGAGGCCAATTATCTTATCTGGACCAAGAAGCTTTCTTGCAGTTTCGATTGGCATATCATCCTGACCTATGTGGACCCCATCCGCATCAACCGCTAAAGCAACATCAATTCTGTCATTTACCAGAAATATTGCGTTATCACTGCATATTTTCTTGATTTCGGATGCTTCATAGATCATCTCTTTTGTGCTCTTGTTTTTCTCCCGGTACTGAACAATCCTGCAGCCTGATTCGACTGCCTCCTTTACATCAGACAAAGTACCTTTCTTTGAAAGTCCGGAGTCCGTCACAAGATAAAAGTCGATCTCTTTTAACAGGGAGTGTTTATGGTTGAAATTTTTCTGGTTCATAGCTATTTGTGTCCATCCAGAATTCGTGTTTCAAAAATAATTTTCTTCTATACATTCTTCTAAGCTCATTTTTTAAAGATTCATCTTCTTCTGAACTGTTTCTCTTACAAATTAATCTTTCTTCCAAATTCGTTTTTTTAAAGATTCATCTTCTTCTGAACTGTTTCTTATAAACTTTCTTCTAAACTCGTTTTTCCTCTAAACTTACCTTTCTTCAAAATTCATCATCTTTTTTACTTTCTTATCTGACAGGTTGAACACTTCATCATACAGATTAACCTTAAAGCTCCCAGGCCCATTTGATTTTTCAGCTGCAAGTTCTCCTGCAACTCCAAAGTAAGATAAAGCGTCTCTTGACGCCTCACAATAGTCTGGATTTACTGAAGCAAATAAACCGATTACCGATGCAGCCATGCAGCCGGTTCCGACAATTGATCCCATTTGCTCATGTCCGTTTTTTACGATAAATGTCTTTTTTCCGTCACTTATTATGTCTTCTTTTCCTGTCATCACAACAACCGAGGACTTTGCTTTTGCAAATTCTTTTGCAACCTGTTCAGGGTCAGCATTGATTGAAGTTGCTTCAACTCCCCTGGTTTCAGCGTTTTCGCCTGCCAGTTTTGCGATTTCGGAATAATTACCTTTGATTATGTCAATGTGAACAGAATCAAGAATCTTTGCAGCCATTTCATCCCTGAATTTCGTAGCCCCAACTCCGACCGCATCAAGCACTACCGGTATTTTCTTTTCATTAGCAGCGGCAGCAGAGAGAATCATAGCTTCAATGATTTCAGATGTTAGAGTTCCGATATTAAACACAAGAGCAGAGGAAATCTTTGTCATATCGGCACATTCTTCAGGAGCATGGGCCATTACAGGAAGCGCACCAAATGCTCTTGTCATATTTGCACAGTCGTAAATAGTAACCCAGTTAGTTATATGATGTACCAGAGGTTTTGTTTCTCTTATTGTTTTTAGCGGGTTTTTCATCAGTTATTCCTCATAGACGTTTTAAACTGTAAACTGTAGATAGTTTTTATGTGCTTAGGGAGTGATGATTGAGATTGTAACTAAGAATTGTAACTAAGAATTATAACTAAGAATTGTAACTAAGCATATTCCTGATTCTTGATCCTTTCCACGCCTGTATAGATATTCATTTTTTGGCTTCGGACAAAACCAATAATAGCTAGACCTGCCTGCTCCCCCATACTTATGGCAAGAGTGGTGGTTGCACCTCTTGAGGCAATAATAGGAATATTCGCTACCAGACATTTTCTTACCATTTCAGAGGAGAGTCTTCCCGAACAGGTCACAATTGTCCTTGAGAAATCAACACCGTGTTTCAATCCATAACCTATTACCTTGTCAAGAGCGTTGTGTCTGCCGATATCTTCTATTACGCATATTTTGCCATCCGGTCCAAAAAGCCCTACAATATGTATGCCGCCTGTTCTGGTGTGAAGATCTGAAACCAGCGTTTCTTTCATTATCTTCTTTATCGTGGAAAGCTCAGTGACCATGTCAGACTGGATTTTTGGAAGCCTGTCAGCATCCACGTATGAAGTATCGCCACCGCATCCGGAAAGAACGGTTTTACTTGAAAGCATAATTGAAAAAGGATTTTTCGTAAGAACACTTACACTCAGGGTACCGGGACTTTTTTCTTCTCCTCTTTTTTCTCCTTTTTCTTCTATGCGTAAGGATTCGATATCTTCAAGTTTGTTGATTATTTTTTCCGTATATAAAAACCCTGTTACAAACTCTTCAAGCATTGTCGGACTTATCATTGCGGTTAGAGCGTGGCGACCATTGACGAAGACTGCAAGAGGTACTTCCATTACAACATCATGTGATGATGGGATCATTGATTCGTTATCACTTTTTATGCAGGGAACCGTGCTGTACATCCTTACACCATACGCGCAATTTCTTCGATTGTCTCAATAAGCAGGTCAATCTCTTCTAAAGTATTATATAAATAAAGGCTTGCTCTTACAGTACCATTTTCAAACCCAAGATACCTCATCAGCGGAATACAACAGTGGTCTCCCGAACGGACAAGAATTGATACTCTTTCGTCAAGTAAATAAGCTATTTCATGAGGGTGAATCCTGTCTATGATAAAAGAGACGACGCCTATCCTATTTTTTATGTTATGGGGCCCGTAAACAGTGACATGATCGATGTTCGCAAGCCCTGAAAGCAGGCGTTTAGTGAGCTTCTGTTCATGTCTGCATATAGCGTCCATCCCCAGGCTTTCGAGGTATTTTGCGGCCTGAGCCAGGCCAATTGCTCCTGAGATATTCGGTGTACCCCCTTCAAATCGCTGATAACCGCCAGTTAAGGTGTAACCCTCGGTAGTTACATCATCAACTGTGCCTCCTCCTATTATGAGAGGAGAAATGAGAGGTGAAATAGCTGCATTCCGCATCCACAGAACTCCGGTACCTGTTGGCCCAAGCATCTTGTGCCCTGAAAAACATAGAAAATCGCATCCCATATGCTGAGCACTCACAGGAAAATGAGGAACAGACTGGGCTCCGTCAACCAGGAAATACGCTCCTTGCTCTTTGCAGGTGGCAGCAATCTCGTGAACAGGCTGCACGGTACCAAGGACATTTGAAACGTGACTTACCGCAACCAGCCTTGTGTCAGCAGTAATTGCCTCATCGAAAATGTCTATGTCAAAAATGCCGTCAGGCCCAGGTCGGACAATAACTATCTCAACGCCTTTTTGACGCAGTCGAAGCCAGGGAAGCAGGTTTGAGTGATGCTCTGCAATCGTTGTCACTACTCTATCCCCGGGCTGCCATTCCAGTCCGGCTGCAACCATGTTGATAGCTTCTGTCGTATTTTTGGTGAAAACCGTTGTACCCTTATTCCCGCCAATAAAACTGCTGATCGAATCATGTGCATCCTGATACCGCTGTGTTGCTACTCTTGTAAGCCTGTGCATCCCTCTGCCTACGTTGGCGCGATATTGCCGGTCGTATTCGTTCATTGAGGCTATGACAGGCTCGGGAATTAAGCTTGTTGCAGCACTATCCATATAATGGAGGTGTTGGGGTATCTGGAAGTCAGCCATACAATCTTCAATTTTCATAACACTTCATCCATACTCCCGCTTCTGTAACCTCTAAGGTCGAGAGTAATATGGGAAAAGCCACAGCCCTGTAATGCCTCTACGATTCGATCTCGCATGTTTACTGCCTTTTCGAATTCTTCAGGTATCAACTCGATTCTTGCAATTTTACCATGCAGCCGCACACGCAGATTCGAAAAGCCCAGATCGTGCAGCAAATTTTCTGCGTTTTCTATAATTTGCAGCTTTTCAACTGTAATTTCTTCCCCATATGGAATTCGCGTATTATAATGTAGGGCATCTGATATTATCTATTCTAATTTACGCAAACCAGTCTTTACCCCCAAATCCCAAACTATTGCCAAATATCAGATGCCCATTACCCCCCTCAAACTTTTTTTGGCTTCTGCATTTTCTCATTGAATTTTGAGTTCCTCTGCATCCGAAGCTGGCTCTTCGCTATTTTATGTGGGTTGAAAATAATTGCTTAGTTAGAATGTAGCCAGCCCAAAAAGAGAAACATCAAGCTTGAATGTGATTTTCAACAACAAATGTTTTTAAATTTGATACATGCTACTTCAATATTTAGGAAATGAATGTAAGTTACCCACTCGAAACAGCGAAGAGCCCAAAACTTCTTGATTATCCTATGTGTTGCTGTATTTTTATGTTAGAAATTAAGGTTTGAGGTTCTTTCAAATTCAACTTACCAAAAAGGTTATCTTTAAAAAAATCTTATTCTGTTGCATGCCTCTTATTCTATTTCCTATTAACACCGAAAGACTGTGCCTTGTTCCTGCTACTGTGAAGCTCTACCTTCTGGAGTTGCACGACCGCCCGACATTTGCTTCCACGCTCAAGGCTTGTGTCCCGGAGGAATGGCCACCTGACCAGATAACTCCTGAGGTGATAGAAGAATTTATAGGAAGAATGAAGGCGAGAGACCGGAAGATCTGGAGCTTTTACTGGCTTCTGTGTCAGAAGGATCCGGAACTGCCTGTCCTGATAGGAAATGGAGGATTTCTTGCCCACGAGAACGGAACCCTTGAGATAGGGTACTCCATGCTTTCTGAATACCATGATAAAGGATATGCAACGGAAGCTGTCCGATCAATGTTGCGGTGGGCTTTTTCCAGCCTCAAAAAAGACCGCATTATAGCTCATACATATCCTCACCTCAAGGCCTCTATTCGGGTGCTGGAAAAGAACGGTTTTCTATTTAAAGGAAAAGGCCAGGAGGAAGGTACCATACTTTATGAACTAAGGAATGAAAAAAATGCAAAATTAAGCTGAAGCTTGGCTTACAACCGGAATTCAGCTTCCTGGAAACCTTTTCTACAGCATTCTGCAGCTTGTGACGTAAAATTCGATTGAGTGAATAAACAAAAGTGCTGCTGAATTTAACCATAAATTGCAGTAATATGAAATTAAAACATTCTTATGAAATTAAAACATTCTTATAAAATTAAAATAATATTAGAATTAAAATATACAACTTCAGTACTTCCTTAAAAAGGAACAAAAACATTATTACAGTATTTTTATATATTAGCTAATATTGTTATATATTAGCTAATGTTGTTATATATCAGGGCATCTGAAAAAGGGCATCTGAAAAACTCTTTTTAGCTGCAAATCTCTTCCTTTTCTATCTCCTCCTACTCCCAAAATCAGATGCCTCATCCCTCCAAAATATCAATCTTTGAGATTCTCAATTAAGGGAATTCGCAAATATGCTCCATTTTGGTTATATTTACTGGTAAATTTTGATTGGGTAAAAAGTGAATTCTGGAGCTCAGGCTGTCTCAAAACTCAAGCCATTTCTACAATTGGATAATGAGCAATGTTGGCTTTAAATTCAGAGAAGAAATTTTTCAGAAATTCAGATACAAAATGACCTTATAGTAGAAAATTTTGCCCCAATTGTAGAATTGAGTTTAGTTTTGAGACAGCCTGAGCTTATTGTATTTGTATTCGGTTAATTTTTCTATATGATTTGACTGCATGCGTCTTCGGTTAAGTGAGGAATCGTGATAAATTGTCTCTATTTCCACAAAAGCTGTCAAATATTTTAAGAGATTGTGAGGTGGAGCAGAGTATCGATTTCATGTAAACAGGCCAAAATTTAAGGCCGGCTTCTAATGTAAAATCGATAGCTTTCAGGCAAGAAAATTCCTTAACCGATGACCAATGGATTTGACTGCTCAATTAGTATTTACACTTATTTCCAGGTCTATAGTTAACGAAGATGGTGAAAAAATAGCACATTTTAAGCTTCGGCTTTAACCGAATACAAACATTGATAACTGTTTTTTTAGTTACTTTTACTGTATGTTCTTATTGAACCTATCGAATCCCAATTATAATAAGTATTGAGTTTTTGTCCTTCCTCATCTTCTGTTATACGCACAAATTCTTCTCCCAGGAATAACACAGCTTTCTTGTAGATTTTCCCTTCATTGATCTGAATACTGACTCCTTCTCTGAGCTTTCTCGACAGAGTCCCTTCTAATGGAGATGATGCATATTCAAAAACTTTTTCCCATGTTTTCTTCATTTCTGTTCACCTTCCAGTATCTCTTACTAGAATCTGTAATACCTATAACTTCTCAGCTTTTATTAGAATAATAAGTTACTAATAACTTTACTAATACACCGGAATCCTATGTACCATCTAATAACTAATAAAGTTTCTTATAATCGGTAACATAAGTTGAAATAAAAAGAGAAGAAATAAAAGAAGTCACAATAACCTCAAAAACAGGAAGTTTTCTGACCTCTAAGTCGAATGCTTTAAAATTAATCAGTACTTAGACGTAGCGAAATCAAATAAGATCTTAAATGTGTAAAAGTTCTATTAAGTTCAAGAATCCTATTAATACACAGTGGAATGGAGATAATAACATGCCAGAACACCCCCTTAAAGTTATAATGGATAAGGACTCTGAATTATTCTCCCTGCTTGAAAACACACGAGAACTTTCTTTTGCAGAAAATGGAATTCCTCTTAAGTACAAATTCCTTATTGCAATGGCCCTGGACGCAGCTAATGGTGCAGTCGACGGGGTAAAAGTCCTTGCAATTCAGGCCATGCAGGAAGGGGCAACAAAAGAAGAGGTAATGCAAGCAATACGGATAACTCAGTATATTTTTGGAATCGGAAGCGTTTACACGGCTGCAAGAGCCCTGGATGATGTATTATAATCTCTGATCAGGCAGCTTTTCGAGAGGATACTGTCTGGATCGACTCCATATGGTTTACTTCAGAAATAGAATAAAAGATTTTTATCGTTACATTATTTTTCATTGGTCATCGGTTAAGGAATTATCTCGCTACAGGTCTCGTTTTGAATGAAAAAATCAAACTAAAATTTTGAACTCTTAAACAGAAATCGATATCAAACTTCAGCTTAATATCAATGTTTAATTTGACAAACTTTGCGGAAATCGATGTAATTGATAGCGATTCCTCCTTAACCGATGACCAATGCATTATTTTTATATGTAATGAGGAATATGTTATGTAAGGAGTAGGGCACCTGAGAAAACTTTTTTCTCAATATATATCCCAAACTCATATCCACCTAGACTCAATCCCAAAATCAGATGCCCTATATCCTATTAACAGTTTTTCTATTCAGGATTTCATTTCTTTTCTTCATTATTCATTTCTTTTCTTCGTTATTCATTTCTTTTCTTCGTTATTCATTTCTTTTCTTCATTATCCATTTCTTTTCTTTTTACTCAGCTGCAAATAAGCATTGAGTAAAAGATTAAGTATCAAAATTGAAGCAATTTAGATAAAATCCTGCTGAATAGAAGAGACTATTCACAGTACTTCCGAAAAGCACAGAAACGGATCTTTATTAACATTAACTTATATAATAGGAAGTCATAATATAACATAGGGCATCTGAGAAAAACTCTTTTGTTTCCCCCAATTAATATCCCCACTCCCCAACTCTCAAAAAACAGATGCCCTCTACTTCTTCTAAACTTCTTCCTGCTTCAAAGGCAGAACGCCATAACTTAAAACTGTCAAAACCAATCAGTCATAAATTATTTTGATGGAAGATATCCATTTACTATTATTGATTTTGTAATGGTGGAATTCTCTCTAAAAGGTGCAATCTCCAGGTATTCCTCAGAATTGAAGCAATTCCTCAATTTTTCCAGGGTCTCGAACTCAATCAAGATTATTCTCTCAGGATCCCAGTTTCCAAACATAGGTATCACTTCCCCTCCCCTGATTAGATACTTGCCTCCATGCTTTTTTACGATTTCAGGAACTTTTTCGACATATCTGGCGTACAGTTCATGATTCAGAACTGTGATTTCAATTATCATGTAAACAGGCATATTTTCTCTTCCTTTGCTGAGGCTCAATTAATTGAACTGTCCAGCTAAATGTTGCAAGATTTTTCATTATGCACAGAATAGCCAGGTAATAGAATGCAATGCACAAGTTTTCCAAATTCAGAAGTTGCATCTTTTTCCAGTATATTCTTCGCCCTTTTCTAAATCTTTTTTAAAATACTCTATCGTTTTGAAGCGATTCTTAAACTGATTTTTCCAATATTTCACACAATTTTAATGCATGAAAATTTTTCTGCTCTTTGAATAAGAAAGTATTTATAATAACATAACTGACTAATCAGTCAATTACAGAGATAAAATATGAAAAAACAGGTTAAGGACAAAAGAACAGCCATTATAGAAGCAGCCCTGAAACTCTTCACTGAAAGAGGCTTTCATGGCACCTCCACTGCTCAGATTTCAAAAGAAGCAGGTGTAGCCACAGGCACCCTCTTCAACTACTTCCCTACAAAGTAAGACCTCATAAACAGCCTGTATTTCGAGATAAAAGGGGAGTTAAGCCGCAGTATGGGAAAAGGAATCGAGATTGAAAGCAGCTTCCAGGACAAATTGAGAAGACTTTGGTCAAATTTAATCAAATGGGGAATAGATAATCAGGAAGAATTCCTTTTTGTCGGACAGTTCTGTTCATCCCCTTACACAACAAAGTTTACGCGTGAAGAGGTAATGAAGGAATACGTCTTCCTCCATAATCTTGTGAATGAAGGAATAAAAACGGGAGAAATTAAGGATTTTTCTCCGGAATTGACAATAGCGATGTTTTATCAGGGCAGCAGGGCAGTCGTGAGCTTGATCCTGGACTCAAACATGGATTTAGATACGGATGAGCTTGTTGAGAAAGGATTCCAAATAATCTGGAATGGTCTCAAAATGATCTCACTCAAAATGATCTCACTCAAAATGATCTCACTCAAAATGATCTCACTCAAAATGATCTCGCTAAAAAATAATTCTTTTCGCTGCCCTTTGAGTGATTAACCAATGGATTTAGCGAAAAGCAGAGTAATTATTCAAAAGAGATGAGTGATCAGTCAATCAGGCATAAATCAGACATCACAGGAAAAATAATAGAAAAAACAGTGTAGAGAAAAAATTGTAAAAGAAAATTAAAGGAGAATGAAAGATGCTGTACAGAAAAATGCCAAAGAACGGAGACGAGCTTTCGATACTAGGATTCGGGTGCATGCGCCTGCCGGTGAAAGAAGACGGTACAATAGATGAAAAAAGGGCCATGAGCCAGATACGTTACGCAATCGACCAGGGCGTAAACTATGTTGATACCGCCTGGCCCTATCATATGGGAGAAAGCGAGCCCTTTTTAGGACGGGCCCTTGCAGACGGATATCGGGATAAGGTTAAACTTGCCACAAAACTCCCATCCTGGCTTGTGGAAAGCCGCGAGGATATGGATCAGTTCTTGAATTCCCAGCTTGAGAGACTTAAGACAGACCATATCGATTATTATCTGGTCCACGGTCTCGCAGGAGAGGTATGGGACAAATTGGAAGCTCTTGATGTGATCGATTTCCTTGATCGAGCCAGAGATGACGGGCGAATTATCAATGCCGGTTTTTCCTTCCATGGATCCGTTGACGATTTTAAGCGGATTGTGGATGCATATCCCTGGACTTTCTGCCAGATCCAGTATAATTTCATGGACGAAAAGAACCAGGCAGGAACAGAAGGACTTAAATATGCAGCTTCAAAGGACCTGGGCGTAATTGTCATGGAACCTTTACTCGGAGGCAATCTAGCCAATCCGGTACCTTCTGAAGTGGAAAAGATCTGGAACGAAGCAGCAGTGAAACGTACACCAGCAGAATGGGCCCTTCGCTGGGTGTGGAGCCACCCTGAAGTTACGGTTGTGCTTTCAGGCATGAACGAAGAGTCCCACATAGAGGAAAACCTGAAAATAGCAGATGAAGCCTACCCGAACTCCCTGACTGAAGCCGAAATACAGCTTGCAAGCAGAGCTGAGCAAAAATACCGTCAGCTCATGAAAATTAGCTGTACCGGCTGCCAGTATTGCATGCCCTGTCCTGCCGGTGTGGCCATCCCTGATTGCTTTGATATTTACAATGACTTGCACATGTTCGGCAATGTAGATGGGGCAAAGTTCACATATACAATAAGGATGAGCGGAATAATAACAAATACTGAACCAGGATTTGCTTCTCAGTGCATTGAATGTGGTCAATGTATGGAAAAATGCCCTCAGAGTCTGAAAATACCTGATCTGCTCAAAGATGTGATAGAGGAACTGGAAGGACCTGAGCTGGAGCAAAGGGTAGCCATGGCTAGACAGATGTTCAAAAAAAGTTAACTGAGGAACAAAATCCACGAACTAAGTAAATATACCATTAACTCGATCAATAAAAGACAGATTAACTGGATCAATAATATCCAGATTAAATAATAACCGGATTAAAAAGTAGCAATATAAAATGAGGTGCCCAAAATGAGCCTTATTTCCTTTGATATGGAAAAGTGCACAGCTTGTGGGATTTGTTCCATGATCTGCCCTGTAAGCGTTATTATTCCAGGAGAAGAAGGACTCCCCTCCCTTCCCGCCGAATATGAGACTTTCTGCTCCCGCTGCGGACACTGTGAAGCTGCCTGTCCCAGTAGTGCAATTACGCCAAATTACCAGACCTTCCCTCCTGAAGATGATGCAGCCGATACCGGACAGGTTAGCCCTGATGTGCTCACAAAATATGTCCAGAGCAGGCGATCGATAAGAGTTTTCAAAGATAAGCCGGTTGAAAAAGAAAAAATCGCAGATATCTTTGAAGCAGTCCGCTTTGCTCCTTCAGGCATGAATGTACAGCCTGTTAAGTGGCTCGTGATAACCGATGCAGCAGAAATTAAAAAATTTGCAGCCATTACCATTGAGTGGATGCGGATAATGGCTGAAAAAGGTGCAGACCATCCTTTGAAACATGTCTTTCCGGCTCTTGTTACCCTGGCGGATGCAGGCCTTGATCCTATCTGCAGAAATGCCCCGGGCCTTGTATACGCTTACTCCGAAAACGCTTTCGGATACACTGACAGCATTATAGCACTAACCACCTTTGACCTGATGGCTCCCTCTTTTGGCCTGGGCACCTGCTGGGCAGGGCTCCTGCATATCGGAGCTTCCGAATATCAGCCCTTAAAAGAGGCTCTTGGAATTCCCGAAGGATATGTATTGCAGTATTCCATGCTTTTCGGGTATCCCAAATATAAGTACAAAAAAATCCCGGGAAGACATAAAGCGGATATTATCTGGAAATAAACTGCCTGGAAATAAACTGCATCTGCAATTTGAAAGTCTATTTTTTACTCGAAAACCTCAGGTATTTCTTCACCTGAGGTCAATAAAATTTTTGGAATAAAGATTTCGATTTTTCCGGAATTCAGAGTGGAAATACTTAAAAATCAAAGGCAACAACTTAAAACGGAAGGGTAATGGAAATGCTGTACAGAAAAATACCAGAGAATGGAGACGAACTTTCGATACTTGGCTTCGGATGCATGCGCCTTCCTCTTAAAGACGGGAAAATAGATGAGGAAAGAGCCACACAGCAAATACGCTATGCAATCGACCGCGGAGTGAATTACATAGACACAGCATGGCCGTACCATACGGGAGAAAGTGAGCCTTTCTTAGGCCGGGCTCTTGCTGACGGATACCGGAAAAAGGTCAAACTTGCTACAAAACTTCCCTCCTGGACTGTAAAAAGCCGCGAAGATATGGACAGGATTCTGAATGCCCAGCTTGAGAGGCTCAGGACAGACCATATCGATTATTATCTTGTTCACGGGCTTGTGGGGACTTTGTGGGACAAAATGGAAAAGCTTGATGTTCTGGACTTCCTTGACAGAGCCAGAGAGGACGGGCGAATTATCAATGCCGGTTTCTCTTTCCACGGATCAGTTAACGATTTTAAGCGAATTGTGGACACATATCCCTGGGTTTTCTGCCAGATCCAGTACAATTTCCTGGATGAAAAGAACCAGGCAGGTACCGAAGGACTGGAATATGCCGCTTCAAAGGGCCTGGGTATTATTGTTATGGAGCCTTTGCGCGGAGGTAAGCTGACAAATCCCATACCTCATGCAGTCCAGGATATCTGGAACGAGGCATCTGTAAAACGCACGCCAGCAGAATGGGCCCTTCGCTGGATCTGGAACCATCCCGAAGTTACGGTTGTGCTTTCAGGCATGAACGAAGAGTTTCACATAGAGGAAAACCTGAGAGTAGCAAATGAAGCCTATCCGAACTCCCTGACTGCAGCTGAACTGCAGCTAGTAAAGAAAGTGGAACAGAAATACAGGGAACTTATGAAAACAGGCTGTACAGGCTGCAGGTACTGCATACCCTGCCCGGCTGGAGTAGACATCCCGAGCTGTTTTGAAATCTACGATAACTTTTACCTTTCAGGGAATGAAAAAGAAGCAAAACTTATGTATGCGGCAAAACCAGGCGGAATAATTAGAGGCGATGTCCCTGGCTATGCTTCTCAATGCGTGCAGTGCGGACAGTGCCTTGAAAAATGCCCGCAGCATCTGGATATACCTTCTCTCCTTGAAGCCGTAGCAGAAGAATTTGAGGGAAAAGATTTCAAGGGATGGAGACTCATAGCGAAAAAGGCTTTTGGAAAGGAGTAAAGATCAGGTGTTATAGAACTGATCTTTTTACCCTTTAATATTCTTTAAGTGTAGTGTCTCCATGTGAAAAGCAGCCTGGAAGAGACAGATAGATGGCAACGTACTCTCCTGAATCTTCATCTTCATAAAGCCTGACTTTAACAATATAATTTTCTTTTTTCATTCAACACTCTTTCCCTACTGAGAAAGCTTTTCCAAGATCACACCCGATGCCGTAGTAGCTTCTACTCCCCGGACTGTATATAATAGGTCTGATCTTCTCAATATCAGGATTTCCGCTTTCATCAAGTACGGATTCTTCTGCCTTGATATCCACTATCTCCCCTACGAACATAGTGTGAAGCCCTACTTCCAGGCTGTGAAGGAGTTTGCACTCAAGAACAACTGGAAACTCTCCTACGTATGGGGCAGGTACCAGTTCACTCCTTATTGGGGTGAGGCAGGCTGCTTCGAATTTGTTTTCATCCCTTCCGCTTGCGATACCGAAGTAATCGGCTTCTTTTACATAATCCTCTGAGGGAATATTTACAGTAAATGCCTTATTTTCCATGATACCGGCATAGCTGTAAGTAGCTTTTCTTAAGGATACGGTGACGCATGGAGGGTTTGAGCAGCAGATTCCGGCCCAGGCCACAGTCATTGCGTTAGGCTTTCCGTTCATGTCATAGGTGCCGACAACCCAGGTTGGGGTCGGAAAAGCTAGTGTCTTTGCTCCGATCGATTGCTTCATGTCTTTAATCTTCTTTTCGATAAGGTTTATAATTTTCCGTATTAGTCCTATAAATAAATTTAAAAAGTAGCTGATTTTATAACCATGTTTAGAAAATATAGTTAGAAATAAAGTAGTTGAGGAAGCCATCGGCTTAATATGGCAATGCTTGAACGTGGGATTGACTGTAATAATGCTGGCATTCAATGCTGACGATGTCCAATAGGCCTGCACCGTTTTCAGGATAAAAGGAGAGGTAAGGTGGCTGTTTTTATTGAGTGTAGAGGCTCTAAGTAGGTATCCTCTTCAAATTGAGTGGATAGCTCTCACTTTCAATTCAATGAGCTTTTTTCTCTGATTAGTTGAGCCAGAGATGGCATCTCAAATGTGCTACTAGTATCGTAAAAACCTAATTATCGAACATATTATTTGGTAGCTTCCATCAGCTGATATGGTTTTGACCTTAAATTGATGATCCACAATTAAGTTTTCGTGACACTAATTCTATCACATATGTACTGATATGCACTTACGCCCAGTTTCTTTGCTGTCTGAACAATCGTCATAAATGTGTCGTTCGCCTTTGTTCCTTCTTCTGTTATGGTTTGAAGGCTCACATCTCTTTTTCTGACCCTTGCCCTTGCCGCTAGTTCCGC
>Ga0074193_1001539_pt1 | contig 27016 bp, 19 predicted proteins | sample EPASupsiteHSE605_FD_64523 | JGI IMG/M metagenome (GOLD analysis project Ga0074193, IMG submission 64523) | Bioremediated contaminated groundwater from EPA Superfund site, New Mexico - Sample HSE6-05 | ecosystem: Environmental > Aquatic > Deep subsurface > Groundwater > Contaminated ... | reverse complement strand
TTACGACAACTGTGGCATTACTAATTTCCGAAGCAAAGTTGCAGAAACCTTGTTGAATGATTCCAGCAATAGGTTATTATCATTGTATTGTGATTCTCAGGAAGAACGTTATCTCAAGCTTATCGAATGTTGTAATTTACAAACCATTCTTTACTGCTCTTTCAATCATTATTTTCGCCTTTTCGCGGAATGTTATCTCACTTTCAAATAGAGTTTCGCCCCCAATATCTTCACCAACACTTTGCCAAATTCCATTACAATTATAGAAATACCATAACCCATAATAATCTTCGTAAGCATTATTTACTACTCCCGCCAACTTATTGTCAAATACGAATATTTTTTCAATAGTTATATTTAAATTCAAGTGAATTTTTTTAATTGTATAAATAAAAGCATTTAGAGGAGTCAGTTGATCATCAGATTCTAAGAGATCATTTATTTTCTTCTTTACAGATAGGGAGGTGTAATCGTTTTCCGAAAGAGCACCTCTCTTCAGAAGAATTTTTGATTCCATTTTCTTTGCTTGAATTGTTCCTTTTTCCATCTTAACCATATATGAATTGTGCTTATCACTTTGGCTGACGAATTCAACTGCTTTCCCATTTTTGAAAAGAACTCCGGCAAGATCATCACACGCATAACCAGAATGGATTTTTTTGTCTTTTATCAATTTGTGATATAATTCTTTTCGTGCTTCATCGGAATAATGAGGACAATTACTGTAAGGAAGATATCCTAATCCATTTACTATACTTAAACTGACAGGACGAGAGTCGCTTATTCCATTCAGAAACCAGCATATAGAACCCGCGCTCCCTCCTGCTAAAATAGTTCCTTTTCTTAATGCTTTGTAAAGAAGCGTATCAATACCTTGTACTTTCCAAATACCAAGCATATTTAAAGTATTCCCACCTCCAACAACTATTGCATCTGCATTAAGCAAAACCTCTTCAAATGATTTGTTTGATGCCGAAGAGCTAACCCATACTTTTAGCACAAGGGGCTCTATTCCTGTTTTTTCACAGATTTTTTCCCAATATTTTATATTTTCCGGATTGTCTGCGCTCGCCGTTGGCAGATAATAAATTTTAGGATTTTCCTTATTTGTCAGATCGGTTACATACTGGACAAATTTCTGATTTATATCTCCTCCAAAAACAAAAATTGTTTCATCGGTTTTTGCTCTTTTATTTTGAGATTCCACATCGTTGAAAACAACGATGAATAACAACGTGACTAAAAGCGACAATGATAATTTATTTCTCATATAAAAACACAATTAACTGACAATCTGCCCGTCAAAAAGATTAACCACGCGATGCGCAAATTCTGAATCATGCAGGGAGTGAGTAACCATTACTATTGTGGTTCCTTCCTGGTTTAACTCTGTAAGGAGGTTCATCACTTCCAGCCCGTTTTTCGAATCCAGGTTACCAGTAGGTTCGTCGGCTAATATAAGTTTAGGGTTGGCAACCACTGCACGGGCAATCGCAACACGCTGCTGCTGTCCCCCCGAAAGTTGATTTGGGAAATGCTTTGCACGATGACTTATATTCATTCTTCTCAAAGCTTCATCTACACGCCTTTTACGTTCCGATGCCTTGACCTTCATATAGATAAGCGGCAACTCAACATTTTCGAACACGTTCATCTCCTCGATGAGGTTAAAGCTTTGAAAGACAAACCCAATTTTGCCTTTACGCATATTTGTGCGCTGTTTTTCTTTCAAATGACCCACCTCTTGCCCTGCGAGTTGATATTCACCAGAAGTCGGGTTATCCAATAATCCAATAATATTCAGTAACGTCGATTTGCCACATCCGGAAGGTCCCATTACAGCTATGAAATCTCCTTCAGCCACACTCATCGATATACCATTAAGAGCAACAGTTTCTACTTCTTCTGTCCGAAAAACCTTTTTCAGATTAGTAATTTGAATCATAATTTTATTTTTAAACAATTAATTTAATATTCACTCTTTATTGCATCCACAGGATTAGCTGTTGCAGCCCGCCATGTCATCAATGATACCGATAACAGAGAGAGTAGCATGACTGAGAGTCCGGCAATAATAAACAACCACCAGTCCAGAGGAGCTTTATGTGCAAAATCTTCGAGCCAACGTTCCATGATGAAAAAGACTATTGGCACTGCTATGACAAAGGCCAGAAGCATCCACCTGACAAGACTGACATTGAGCATTTTGACAATTTCAAATGATGTTGCCCCATTCACCTTACGTATACCAATCTCCTTAACCCTGTGTTTTATAATATATGCCATAAACACTATCAACCCTATGTTTGCAATTATCAGACATAATACTGAGAAAATCCGTAGTAATGATTCTGCATTCAGCTCGTTACGATACACCTTGCCATATTCGTCCTGTAAAAATGAATATGCAGGTGGGTAATCGGGGTTAACTTCATTCCAGACATCTTTGAAAACCTTTATTGATTTATCAATATTATCAGGATCGAGACGTATCATGAAACAATTCAGGAAGTAATGCAAAGGCCGCTGCATGATTATCATTGGTATTGTATCTTCATACATGGTTGTATAGGTGAAATCGTTCACAACTCCACAAATTTTTCCCTTGTTTATATAACCAAGCGACCCATGGCTTATTGTAAGTAATTTATCAACTGCCTTTTCGGTTGATTCGAAACCAAGCAGCGAGACCGCCTTGTCATTCAATAAATACTCCTCCGAGAGCTCACTACTATATTTATCGCCTTTGACATACATGTTCATATACATCTTCCCCTGCTCATCGGATGTCATTCTGTCGGGTGAAAAATTCTGTCCTGCAACTAATTTCACATTGAAAAAAGGGATGAAGTCTTCACCAACAAGCAAGACCGGTATTGATTTCTCCTCTTCATTACCCTCACCCTTTACCATAACCATATCGCGGATGGCACTCCCCGGAAGCTGCATTGCAGCTGTAACACCCTTTATTTCCGGATGCTTTTCCATCTCATTTTTTAACAACTTATATCGCTCTTTGACCTGATCGGGCTGCTCTTGCATTACCAGTATGGTAGAGTCGCTCCCTCCTACCTGTGTACTTTTTATAAAGGAGACCTGTTTACCTATTCCCACAGTCAAAATTATTACGAACATTACAATTACATACTGTCCTACAAGCATATATCTCACATTCGAGGATGAGAACCTAAAAAATACCGGAGAGAGAGACACTGCTGTGACAATGGCAAGAAAACCACTACAGAAAATCAATATCTCTCCCAGACTAAGAGCAAACTTTTGGTAGTGTAACAAAGAGGCTCCATACCATGAAAACAACGCTCCAAGTAAAATTGACAAAACACCTGGAATTAATGCCAGTATGGCCCCATCTCTCAATATTGATGCGGAAGAGGCCCCGTTGAACCTTAAGATCTGATAGTGCTTCCGGTTGTACAGGTATATCACCCCCTCATTGAGCCACAGGTTGAATAGTACAATAGATAACAGTAGTATATTGGCACCTATTATGAGATACACAAAATAGATGTTGCCATTTGGTTCCATCTCACGCAAGACCCTGCTGTGTAAATGAATGTCTGTCAGGGGCATCAGATGAGCCGTTGTTTTTCTTTCCTTTGAAGATAAGTTCTTATTGTAAAACCCTGAGATTCTCTGCTCTAAGTCCGGAACAACAGTATTTTTATTCAACAGCAGATAGACATAGGTCAAATCATCTTCCTCGTCATCAGAGCGATGTACCAGCAGGTCGGTGTGGAAATGGGAGTTTCCGGGGAAATCCTTGAAAACACCACTAACAAAAACATCAACTGAATTTAGTTTCCTCCCATCTAAATGAATACTCTTTCCTATTGGTGACTCGCCGCCAAACAAACGTTTTGCCATACTTTCACTTATAACAACTTTTTCCGGCGAGGAAAGCACTTCGCTCTTTTTCCCGGTAACTAAAGGATAGCTGAAAACGTCAAAAAAATTTGAACTTGCAAAATAAATATCATTTACTATCTGAGGCTTTCCTTTATATGTGAGAACTGCAGTATTAATTTTTGTCAGCATCACTGCTTTCTCTATTTCCGGGAACTGGTCCAATAGATTCTTTGCTGAGAAACCATAGATACGTCCGTCTACCAGCTCATCGTTGTATTGCAGAGATAGCCGGACTATTTCTGAAGCATTTGTATTGAACCTGTCATAACTAAGTTCATTCTTTACATGAATATAGGATACTACCATACACGCAAATATCAGTGACAACCCAAGCAAGTTGACCGCCCTTAGATATTTGCTTTTAAGGAACCTTCTGAGAATGTATAAAAAGTTAGTCATGTCTTATCTGTTTATTCATTTTTAATTGCTTTTGCAGGATTCTGTACAGCAACACGATATGAGACTATGCAAACAACTGAAACAATTATGGCCAAAATCAATATCCCACAACTGATAAAAAGTAATGGAGAGAGGGATGTCTTTGATGCAAAGTTCTCCATCCACTTGCTCGCTGTAACTGCCGAGACAAAGCCACCAATCATTAACGCAGGTATTGCAATACGGAATATATTGATTAGAATAAGCCGCTGTATCTCATATACTGATGCCCCGTTTACTTTCCGTATGGCAATTTCCCCTCGCCTTCTGTTTACCTCATCGTTTGTATATCCAATAAGGCCAATCAGCGAGATTATAAGGGTGATTATTCCACCTATCAATACAGAATTGCGGAACAACAAACTGGATGTATAAAGGTAGGTCATACTGCTTTTGTATGGTGTTACAACAATATTCTTATCTGGTAAAGCCGACTCCAGAACTTTAGTCACATGTTTAATGCCATCCTGACTCATATTTTTGAGTTTAATCAAAATAAAAGGTGATGTAGCCGCACTATAGAACATTATAGAGGGTCTGGTATTTTTTGAATTTATGGACCCGATACGAATATCGCTGTACACTCCTGCTATTGTACATTCTCCATGTTCAGAAACAGTTATGCCTTTCCCAACAACCCCATTGTGCCAGTTGAGCATCTTGCATATTTTTTCGGCAAATGACTGGCTCACAACCGCAAGAGACCTGCCTGTATCATCCTTTTTAAAACCATTGCCAGCAATAATTGGAATTTCCATAATATTCAGATATTCCGAATCTACATTGTATAAATCGGCTATATTGAACAACTCTTGATTCTTACCAATCTCCATAACATTGTTTCCCGATGCTCCATATATTGGGATTGTGGAACAGGTAGATACCGACTCAACTGAAGAAAGTCTGCTGAGCTCCAGAACAGCAACCTGCCTTTGTTCATTTTTCACTCCATCAGTATTACAATAGAGTAGTTTTTCGTATTTATAACCCGGGTTGTCATTTACCATAAGATTATACTGACGCCCTATTATCACCACCAGAGTTACAAGAAAGGCAGTGGCTGTAAATTGGATAAAAAGCAACCACAGTCTCCACCTGTGTCTTGTCTCTTTATAATTCCTGATTGCCGATGATACAGGAATGTGTGAGAATATTCGGGCAGGAATTATACCTGCCACCAAAAATACCAAAACGCATACCAAAGCAAGAACCATTAGGGTACGTGTGACAAACATAGCATTAAGTGGTGCAGCAAGCAGCTCCTCAACTCTCCCCCGGAACATGAATAAAAGGGTAAACGCCACAATTAAAGATAATATCATGTTAATAAAAGTCTCTCTCAATATCCGTCTGGTTATATCTTTTTCATCTGCTCCATAGCATTTGTGTACAGCAATCTCTTTGCTGCGCTTTACAAGTGAGGATATTACTATAAGGATATAGTTCATTGTTGCAGTGAAAATCAATGCAAATGCTATCAGAGAAAGTATTATTGACATCCTCTTTGCTTCCGGGGTGCCACTGTGAAGAATATCCAGGGGAAGCAGGCTATATGAAAGCTGGACTCCTGCTTTCCTGAGATCATCCATATTCATGTGGCGCATCTGCATTTTGAGAAATGCCGGTGCCAGGTTCTCAGGCTTTACACCCGGGGTTAATTTCACGTAAGCGAGATATCTGTCATTTCCCAGCCAGTTTTCTGTACCATCCCACATAAAGCTAGAAATTGATGGCAACGATATAACTACATCATATTTAAGGTGTGAGTTCCTTGGGACATCTTCAAAAACGCCTCCTATAGTAAGAACTCTTCCCGGCCAGGCATCCATAACAAAAGACTGACCAACAACGTCAGAAAAATCTCCTATTTTTTCTGCAATTGAACGCGACACCAGAGCATAAAGAGGTCTGGCAAGCACCTCCCTGTAATTACCTACAATCATCCGGCGAGGCAATAGATCAAACAGACAGCTGTCGGCAAGTATGAATGTCCCGGACAGTCGTCTTTTGTCGGCAGTATAAAACACTTCATTGTCCCCAATATAAGTCAGTCTTGTGGCAGCTTCCACCTCAGGAATCTCCGCCTTCATGCCGGGTGCCACCCCTCCGCTTACTTGTCCGAATGATTCCATCTTACCTTTCTCCATTGAAATATTCTCCTGTATCTGGTATATCCTGTCATATTCCGGATAGAATCTATCGTAGGATTGTTCGAAACACACCTTGGAGATAAGAATCAAGCCTACGGCCAATCCCAAACCTAACGAAATTATCTTGATAACATTATTGAAATTCTTCATTTTAATTTTTCATTTAATTATCAATACCTGTGAGTCGCCAAATGTGTCGTAGCCCGATGTTATTACCTTTTCTCCCGACTCAAGCCCGCTCAACACCTCATAGAATTGCGGATTCTGCCTTCCAATACTGATTTTTCGTCTTACAGCTTGCTTGCCATCGGCAGATACAACAAAGATCCATTGTCCGGCTGTTGTCTGATAAAAAGAGCCACGAGGAAGCAATAGTGTCTCTGATGGCTGCCCCAACTGTAAGTTTATATAGTATGTCTGACCTGCACGGATATTATCCGGACGCTCTCCAACAAATACAAAATCTGTCTTGAACATTTTCTCCCTGACTTCGGGAAATACCTTTTTTACCTGCAAGGCAAAGTTCTTGTCCTGACGTTCAAATTCTGCGTCCAGTCCTTGTCTTACCCTGTCAATATAATGTTCGTCTATTGAAGCCTCTACCTTATAATCAGACAAAACGCTTATCTGCCCTATCTTCTCACCAGCTACCACAGACTGTCCTATCTCCACTCCAAGTTCTCCCACCTGGCCACTCACCTGTGCCCTAACATTCAGGCTTTCCACTCTTTGACGTACCAGCAAGAGATTCTTGCGGATATTGCCAAGGCTCTCTTCCATCTGTTTTATCTGTATTCCACGGTAAATTGAGTCCTGTTTCTGACGTTCAACAACCAAGGTTCTTCCTGCAATTGCAAATTCGTAATCCTCTTTCGCTTGCAGATACTCCTCCTTTGAGGTTAGATTTTCATCATATAATTTTGAGTACTGCTCAGATTTTCGCTTTTTTCTTGCAACATCGAGGTCCAATTGCAGTTTCTCCTTCTTAAGGTTCAACTTCTCCTGCTCCATAGAGACTTGAGTGTTACGTAGAAAATTCTGCTTTTCTGCAAGTTGGGCTTCGCTATCCAGAATATTGAGGCTCAGCAGCGGGTTTGTCAGCCGTACGATAATATCCCCCTTATTGACCATAGATCCCTCCTCAACAAGCTTTTCGGCCACCGTACCTCCTTCTATTGCGCTAACCTGCACTGTGTTTATAGGCATGACACGGCCACTTATGCGTACATAATCATTGAACTGTCCCTTAGTCACACTATCTATGCTCAATTTATTCTTCTCTACGTTCAGCTTTGCAGAGTGGTCGCCGAATAACAACCATAAAACCATCAACAACAAAAACAGGCCTCCTGCAATGTAGGGTATATGTTTTTTCCTGATACCCTTTCTCTTCTCAATAACTATATCCATAATAAAATCTATTCAGAAATATATGATTCTCCTTTATAATAATTAACTAATTTGCTCTTAAGGTAATATTTAAACCTTGCATTTAACTCCACAATTTTTGACTCAAGCAATCTGTTGCTGCTTGTATGTAAGTCAATGGCACTTATAAGCCCCTCCTTATATTTTCGTTTGTTTACGTTATCGGCGATTACCATTGCCTCTGCCTGTCTTTTTGCTTGTAAATATTCATCAGACTGTCCGTTCATGTCTGCTACAGCCTGTTCAATTTCGCTGTACAGTATTCTTAATGTCTCTGCCCTTTCGCTCTTAGCAACCTGCAGTTGTGATTTGCTCTTTTGGATCCGGGCCGTGTTCGAGAACCCGTTGAATATTGGGATTGATAGCGTAAAACCAATATATGACCCGCGTTTGTCCCTGAATTGATCATTGAACTTTGCATATGATGATCCATCCATAAAATGAGAGAAATTTGTGGAAATTCCGGCTTCAGCAGTTATAGAGGGCAGCAAACTTCCTTTAGCCGATTGATATGAGAGCCGTTGAACCTCAACAGCCGCATCTGTGGCTAAGGCTTTTGGAAGGAATGTAAGTGAGTGCTGATATATATCCATTGCACTCTCAGGATATTTATTTATGCCTTCCGCTGAAGTGTAATCGGCAATATCAAGATTCTGGTCAATTGGGAAATTCATTTTTTCCTTCAATTTTATAATCGCCAATGTCTGTATATTCCGCTGACATGTAAGTTTGTAATTATCTGTTGCCTCTTTTGCCTGCATCTCAGCAACATCCGGGACACCCTTCATTCCCAACTCTTCCATTCGTCTTACTTGCTTAAGATTGTCAACACTCGCTTCCAGCTGTTGCTCAGCAAGTTTTACCGTCTCCTTATAAAAAAGCACATTGAAATATGCCTCCATTGTCTCGTATGCCAATATATCCTTAACTTCCTGCAGCTCCTCTCTGCCCATGAGTCGGTTAACCTTTTGCATTCTTATTGTTGCAATACTTGACATCCCGTCAAACAAACGCATGGAAGAGTACAGATTGTAGTTGTTACTGAATGAATTTACACTAGTATAGGTATTTGTCTCAGCATCAAGTCCACGACCAAATCTGTAATCTATACTTGAAGCTGCATTTACCGAGGGCAATAGCCTGCCCACTGCCTCAATATAGTTTTGATTGTCTATGTTTGTTTTTGCTTCTTTAGCGTGGACGCGAGGACTATTCTCCACGGCATATTGCATACACTCCTGCAATGTCCATTTTTTCTCCTGGGCACCACATATAATAGTTATGAAAAGACAAAGTAATAGAAAGGTTGATCTCATTAGAACTGCATTTTGCAACACTAGTGGCCAACTTCAGGCCAAAACAGACAAATCCCTGATAGTGTTTATATTACCAAATACCCTGTGATGCGTACTTGTTAAATATTTTAACACTAAGTGATAAATTTCTTTACAGTTAGATAGTAGTAATTTAAAAGTCTATACTAAAGACTGTCCAGCTTCCTGATGCATGGTATTTAAGGTTCCCTCCATGCAGCCTCATAATATATCTGGATACACTTAATCCTATTCCACTGCCCGAATCTTTTGTTGTGAAAAAAGGGATGAATATATGTGGCACTATCTCCTCAGGAATTGGGCTTCCGTTATTGCATATATCTATCTTTACTCTCTCTTCGTCATATATCACTATTTTAATCTCTCCCTGTTTGTCGGGTTCAATGGCTTCAATAGCATTCTTTATAAGGTTTACCAGAACCTGACGGATCTGAGAATAATCGGCATCTACTTTAAGTACTGTACCACAACCTTCTACTTGTATATCGATTCCTTTTTCCTTTATCTGGAAAGATTCAAGTTGAATCACATCCTCAATTAATGTTAAAAGATTGAAGCTAATGCACTGTGGTTTAGGCACGGCAGTAAACTTACGATAAGTCTCCACAAAGGATATCAGCCCTTTGGCTGTTCCGTTTATTGTCTCAAGAGCTTTTATGGTGTTCTTGTCCCGATTATCTTCTGTATGGTCCGACTGTTTGTAGGAGGAAAGAAGCGTCTCGCTCAGCGATGTTATAGGTGCTATTGAATTCATAATCTCATGGGTCATTACCCTTATCAATCTTATCCATGACTCCATCTCCTTGGCTTCAAGCTCATTTCCTATATTACTAAGAGTTATTACCTTCATATCTCCTCTCTTCAAGGCAATATCCGATAAACGTAAGCTTATCTGTATCTCCTCGCGCTCATTGATAATCTTGACCTGAGTGTTATCTCCTTGCTTCAGGTTGCTGAACAACTCAGGAAAGCTCTCATCAACAACGCTTAACTGTTTAAGGTGAGTGAATATGCGTAATCCCAACATCTGTAAAGCCGCCTGATTTACAGACTTTATATTATTTTTCTTGTCAAGTATCACTATACCGGTAGATACACTTTCTATGATCATACTTAGGAAGTTCTCATTCTCAATGACCTCCTTACGCGTTTTTGCCAAAATTTCCTTAATGCGGTTAAGCATCATATTCAACTCCTTCTCCCTGCCAGACAACCTTACCTCGGAGAAATGGAAAGAGTAATCTCCATTTTCCATGGCATTCAGCAGAAAGAGAATGTTCTTGTTGAATTTTTTGTAGTGCAGGTTAAGGCAATACAATGAATAGATCACTAAAAATAAACAGCCAGCCCCGTAAAAATCTTCAGCTTTAATAAAAAAGTATGTTGCCCCTGCTACAGAAATTGTAAGAAGGATTGTGAAGAGGGTTAACTTGTATTGTATGGATTTAAACATTTTATGGATTTCTTCTATGAAAGACCATATTTTCTGATTTTACTGTACAACGTCGGGCGCGTAATCCCCATCTCAGCTGCAGCTGCAGATATGTTATTGTTATTCATTCTCAAAGCCTTTTCTATCAATGTTTTCTCCATCTCTTCTAAAGAGAGGGTACTTGTAACCTCGTTCTTGTGATTAATTGTATGGAGATTGAAATCTGAAGGTTGTAACACAGAGCCTTCTCCCAGGATAATGGCCTTTTCAAGAGCATGTTGTAACTCTCTTATATTTCCTGGCCAGGAGAAATTCTCAAGCATTGTGACAGCCTTTTCGCTTATTACCAGATCAGGTTTTTTATATTTCCGGGTAAGTCTATCCATGAAGAATTCCACCAGTTTTGCAATATCCTCTGGTCTGACTCTTAAAGGCGGAACCTCTATCTGTATGGTATTGATCCTGTAGAGTAAATCCTCCCGGAACTCCCCTTCTCTCACCATGTTAAAAAGATTTCTGTTAGTTGCGCATATCAGTCTTATATTGACAGGAAGAGGGTTATTACTTCCGACACGGGTTATTTGTCTGGTTTGGAGGGCAGATAGTAATTTTGCCTGCAATGGATAGCTCAGGTTCCCTATCTCGTCAAGAAAGAGAGTGCCATTGTCTGCGGTCTCAAATTTTCCTGCGCGGTCGTATCTGGCATCAGTAAAAGCACCTTTTGCGTGTCCGAACAGTTCGCTTTCAAACAGGGTATCGCTTATTGCACCCATATCTACACTTAGCATTGTATTGCCCGATCTTGTAGATAACCGGTGGATCTCTTTAGCTATCAACTCTTTTCCTGTCCCATTTTCTCCCGTTATCAATACATTTGCATCTGTATGCGCCACCTTCATTACTAATGTGCGGAGATCTTGCATAGCCATAGATTTTCCCCAGCAAATATCATCCTCGCACCAAACCCGTGGCAGGTCGGCAGATTTACGTTTATCACTGCTCTTAAGTACCGATTGCAGGGTTGAGACGAGCCTTGCATTATCCCAAGGCTTGACAACAAAATCGCTGGCCCCCTCCTTAAGCGCATTTACCGCTAATTCAATATCGGCATATGCTGTAAAGAGCACAACAGGTAAATTGGGGTATAATTTTTTTATCTCAGACAACCAGAATCGCCCCTCGTTTCCTGAATTAATTCCGGCAGAGAAGTTCATGTCCAGTAAAACTATCTGCGGCTTTTTCTCTCCTATAGTGGATATCAGAGTTTTAGGTGAGGACAATGTCCATACATGCTCGTAATAATTATCTAATAATAACTGTATTGCACTAAGTACATTTTTATTATCATCAACTACAAGAATGCTACCTGTTTTCATTTAAGAGGGGGATTTGCCAAACAAAAGTAAATATAATTTAGTTTGTGAGTATTGTTAATTATTTCTATTATTGCGTAACATTGACTTTCAAATGGGTTATAGTGAATAAAAACAGTGAGCAGAATATATTGCAGAGAGTTGCTGATGGAGACGAACAGGCCTTTAAAGTTCTGTTTAACCTTTACTGGGACCGTTTGTACAACTATCTTCTACGCATTACAAAATCTCACGAGCTTGCAGAAGAGATTGCCACTGACGTGTTTCTGAAACTATGGACGGGCAGGGAAATCTTACCGGGCATACAGAATATGGATAGTTTTCTTTATAAAGTTGCCTATAACAGAACCATGGATTTTTTCAGGCTCGCAGCACGAGATTTCCGTTTACAAGAGCTTATTGCCAAACAAGCAGAACAAGTGCCGCCGGTAAGTGCCGATTATCCAATGCTTGACAAAGAGGCTGATCAGATATTGAAAGAGGTTATTCAGGAACTAACTCCCCAAAGACGTCTTATATTTACGTTAAGCCGAATTGACGGGCTTACACATGAGGAGATTGCCCAGAAGCTCAATTTGTCCAGGCAAACGGTAAAAAATACAATGTCAGCAGCGATTACTTCTGTAAGACAAACTCTGAAAAAGAAGTTTCCGGGCAGTTATTCTGTCATGTTTATATTGCTTGATCTCTATAAAGAATAAATATTTCTTTTTTCATTAGTACCTCTCTTGCCCTTTTATCGTCTTTAAGGCAATAAGAAATAATTTATCATGTCTGACACAAACCGGATACACTATCTTTTCAGCAAGTATTTGAATGATACATGCACAACGGAAGAATTGCATGAATTCTGGCACACAATGTCGGAGCTGGCAGAAAATGGAGCTATTGACAAGCAACTCGAAGCTCTCTGGAAATATTACAGCGAAACCCAAATTCAATATATTAGTACCGATAAGGAAAAAATATTTGCCAATATCCTGCAGAAAAGGAGACAGCCTTATCATTTTGTCTCCCGCAAAACTCTTCGTTTCAGAATTACTGCTGCTGCATCTATTATTCTTCTGGTCGCTTCGGTTACATTTTATCTTTTATCCCGCACCGATCAGCAACATGGGAACGAAATTGTTCAGGAAACACATTTTAACTATGATGTTCCGCCAGGAGGGAACAGAGCCGTTCTTACTTTATCCGGTGGTGAAAAAATTGTTCTGGATACCGCTCGCAACGGATATCTGGCACAACAGGGCAATACAAAGATTTCCAAACTGGATAATGGTAAATTGGAGTACAATGTCTTGCTGGGTGACAAGGATAAAGTGGTTACCAATACTATCTCTACACCACGTGGCGGAGAATATTCGGTTGTTTTACCCGATGGCACAAAAGTCTGGCTGAATGCCGATTCAAAAATAAAATTTCCAAACATTTTCACTGGGAATGAACGTAAGGTCGAAATTTCTGGCGAGGTATATTTTGAAGTTGCACATAATGCAAAGATGCCGTTTATTGTAAAAACAGGCGAGGTTGAGGTTAGGGTTCTGGGCACACATTTTAATATAAATGCATACAAAGATGAAGGCTCCATGAAAGTGACATTGCTCGAGGGTAGCGTACAAGTCATTTCTGCTTATAGCTCGGCTGTCACAACTCTTAAACCTGGTCAGCAAGCACAACTTACAGAAGGAAGCGAACTCAAGGTAAGCACTATAGATGTAGAAGAAGTTGTCGCCTGGAAAAACGGCGAATTTCAGTTTAATGAAACAGACATCTCTACATTGATGAGACAAATTGCTCGTTGGTACGATATTGAGGTTGTTTTTGCCAATAAAGCTCCATCACTTCGTTTTGGAGGATCAATCTCACGAAAAAGCAATCTTTCGCAGGTTTTAAAAATACTGGAAATAAGTGGCGTAAAGATCAGTATTGAGGAGAAGAAAATTATTGTAATGTAAATAAACTATAAATAAAAAAGGAGGACCATAGAACAATAAAAGAACAACGGAACAACGGACAAAGAACAATTGATCATATACAAAACCGCTTCGGATGTGGACCGAAGCGGGGATTGTTAGGGTCAAGATTAAAAAAATTACGAGAATTCTTATCATTTAACCAAAACTTTACAAAAGTATGAAAAATTCAGGTTCAAAGCGAATTTTTAACAAATTGCAATTGACTATGAAGCTTACGACAATTCTGCTATTAATAGGCTGTTTACAGGTAAGTGCCCACGGCTACTCTCAGAGAGTAACCATTTCGCAAAGTAACGCCCCTCTCGAAAAGATTTTCAGTGAAATAAGGCAGCAAACAGGTTATCTCTTTTTTTATAATGTCGAATGGCTTAAAAAATCAAAGCCAGTAGATATAGATGTAAAAAACATTCCCATAGAAGAGGCTCTGGAACAGTGTTTTAACAATCAACCATTAAGCTATACAATTGTAGATAAAACAGTTGTGCTCAAACTTAAGGAAATGGCCCCTACTCCTCCGGATCCAATATTTATCAGAGGGAAAATTACATCCAAGTCCGGAGAGCCTCTTGTTGGAGTAACTATTGCAGTTAAGGGGGCAAGTAAGGGTACTTACTCCGACACAGAAGGCAATTTTCTCATTCGGCTTGCAGAAAACGATAAAATATTGGTTTTCTCTTGTATCGGGATGAAAAGTCTGGAGCTAAAATTAAGAGGCAACACCCAGGTTATTAATATCATAATGGAAGAAGAGAGTGCCAAGCTCGAAGAGATGGTATTTACGGGTATCTACACACGTAAAAAAGACAGTTTTAGTGGTGCTGCAACATCATTCACCGGGGATCAACTGAAAGCCGTTGGAAATAAAAATGTTCTGGAAAGCTTAAAAAGTCTGGATCCCTCATTCATTAAGGTAGAGAATAACATTCAGGGATCTAACCCAAATGCATTGCCAACTTACGAGATAAGAGGGAAAACAACCATCAGCACAGCTAATCTTAACAGTCAGTTTAACAATGATCCCAACCAACCTTTGTTTATCCTGGATGGATTTGAAAGTACTCTTCAGGCTATTTATGATCTGGATATAAATAGGATTGCTTCCATCACGCTTCTTAAAGATGCAGCATCCACTGCTCTCTACGGGTCAAAAGCTGCCAACGGTGTGGTTGTAGTTGAAACAAAGCGTCCGACCCCCGGACAATTGAGAGTAAACTACACCGGTGACTTCTCTGTGGAAATGCCCGATCTAAGCAGTTATAACCTGATGAATTCTACAGAAAAACTTCAGTATGAAAAACTGGCTGGTCTTTATTCAAATAAAAACGATCTGCAGTGGCTGGCCGATGAGATATATAGCAGGAAGATAGCCGAAATCCAGCGTGGGGTAGATACTTATTGGCTGGGAGAACCTGTTCGTACTGGCGTTACCAACAAACACTCATTTCAATTCTCCGGTGGCAACAACGATCTGTTGTTCAATGCTGGTTTATATTATGCTAATCAGGTTGGTGTAATGAAAGGGTCCGGAAGAAAACCATGGAACGCAAACATCAATCTTACTTACAGAAAAGGGAAAATAAATATTAGCAATCAGCTTTCCATCTCCGGTTACAACGGCAATGAATCTCCATATGGCTCCTTAACAGAATTTGCCAGGGCCAACCCATATTACCGGAAACACAATTCTGATGGTACCATTTCAAAATACCTCGATACCGCAAATAATGTTATCAATCCTTTATGGAATGCTTCATTAAACAGCATTAACGAGAACAAGGGTTTCTCCTTTAACGACAATATCCAGGCAATATATAGCATTTCTAACAACTTACGTCTGCAAGGCGGATTGCAGATTATGAATCAAAATACATCTGCAGTAGTATTTTCTCCTCCGGATAATTCTGCTTTTGACGGAGTTGATATCCACCAAAAAGGAAGTTATACAAACAACCGAATAGAAAACAGGTCTTATAGTGGCAACCTGATGCTTACGTATGCAAAGCTGATAAACAAACACCAGATCAATGCAAATATCCGTGCAGATATTGGGGAATCGCACAGTCAGGCATTAGGCTTTTCTGCTGTTGGTTTTCCTTATGGGACAAATGGAAATCCTATATTTGCATATAGTTATACCCCGTATGGAAAGCCCGTTGCTTCTACGGTAACATCCCGCAGTACAGGTTTCCTTGCAAGTATAAATTACTCTTACGACGGACGTTTTATGCTTGATGCAATTTACCGGCTCGATGGATCTAGTGTCTTTGGTTCCAACCGGATGTTCCGTCCGTTTGCTTCCGGAGGTATTGGCTGGAACATTAAAAGAGAGTCGTTCCTCAAGAGGGTTGACTGGATAGATATGTTAAAGCTAAGGGCAGATATTGGTATGACCGGTAATGAAAATCTGGGTCAATTCACCTCTGTGTCTACATACACTTCAACAACGGACATGAATTATTTTGGAATAGGTGGATTGAAAATGATGTCATTAGGCAATCCCGACCTGGAATGGCAGAAGACACTGCAGGAAAGTTACGGTATTGACTTCACTCTACTGGCTAGCAGAATAAGTGGGTATCTGGAATATTACAATAAAAAGACCGACCCGCTACTGGTTCCGGCTGCCGGAACACTTCCCTCATCTGCCGGTGTAAACTCAAATTACGTAATGAATGTGGGTTATTTGACAACAAAAGGGTGGAGTGCTAATCTTCGTTTATCGCCAATCTACAATTTACAAAAACGTATTATACTAACTTTCAGTGTTACAGGAAGCACATATAACAGCATCTATGGTGGTCTGGGCAACAAGCTTGAAGTCTATAATACTGAACAGATGAAGAGCAACGGACTGTTACGTTACAAAGACGGATACAGTCCGGACGATGTATGGGCAGTTGTTTCAAGGGGTATAGATCCGGCTACGGGAAGAGAGATATTTCAGAAGCAAGATGGGACATTCTCATTTGACTACGACACAGAAGATATTGTAAAAGTCGGTAATACAAGACCAAAGGCAGAAGGTGTGATAAATGTAAGTTTCACATATAAAGACTTTACGATTGGCGCCAACATTCGTTATGTAATTGGAGCATATATCTACAACAGTGCCCTGTATAATAAAGTGGAACAAATAACAAATGCCGATAATGCATATAACCATGATAAACGGGCTTTATATGAAAGATGGCAAAAACCAGGAGATATAGCTCAATTCAAAGCGATCGGTTCCAATTATAACACATCAGCAATGTCCTCTCGCTTTATTCAGAAAGACTCACATTTTAACGGTGAATCATTCAATATTGGATGGCGGGTGTCAAATGGCTGGATAGAGCGGTTCAAGTTACAGTCGCTGAATATTAATTTCTATCTGAACGATATATTCCGTATTGAAAGTGTAAAAAGTGAAAGAGGAATTAATTATCCTTTTTCCCGTTCAGCATCTTTAAGTATAAATGCCTCATTTTAAATAAAATGTTAATTATGTCACGAAAATATATTCATATCATTCTTTTATGTCTGCTCACATTTATTCTTGGCAGTTGTAAAAAGTATCTCGAGATACAACCTGAGGATAAATACACAGAAGAGCAGATCTTTTCCAGTGAAAATGCTATCAACGAAGTACTGAATGGCCTTTATGGAAGCCTTGCGAACACCTCTCTGTATGGGGCTCAACTTTCGTCAACCACAATAGAATTGATGGGACAACGTTATAACGTCTATCCAAATTCCAGTAGTAATATTAATAATGTAACCTACCCCAGGCTTCAGAGTTATTCTTATTCAGATAATAATGTTCAGAAAATTTTTGACGGTATCTGGACACAAGCTTATTCTACTATAATACAGGCAAATAATTTTATCAGGAATCTTGATCAGGCAACTGTTAATGGAGTTATTGCAAGCTCAAATGCATCGTTATTAAAAGGGGAAGCCATTGGTATCCGTGCATTATTACATTTTGACATGTTACGCTTGTTTGGACCTGTATACCTTACTTCGGCCACAAGTGCAGCTATCCCCTACTACACCAAAGCCGATGCAAAAGCCCAGCCCATACTTCCGGCCAAACAAGCATTGGACAGCGTTTTGAAAGATCTCTCTCTTGCAGCTACATTACTTGCAAATGACCCAGTTATCGGTAATGGTATAACAGCCTCAAAAAATTTCTACAATGGATATCGTAACCAGAGACTCAACTACTATGCAATAAAAGCACTGCAGGCAAGGGTATATTTATATGGCGGTAATAAAACTGCTGCATACGATGCCGCAAAAGTGATTATTGAGCAAGGTGAGAAGTGGTTTCCCTGGTTAAGTTATAGTAGTATTGTATCTGAAACTAGTAATCCGGACAGGATATTTTCTACAGAAGTACTTTTCGGGATTTATAACTCAACCATGTACACAAATTACACCTCTTATTTCAGCTCTGATCTTGTAAAAGAGGATCTGCTAACCTCAGAACCTGAGAGACTTATAAGTACATTTGAGAACAACGAAAATGACTATCGATACACCACCACATGGTTAAGCACCGCTAAAGGCAGAACATTATACAAATACGCTGACATTGAAGATAAAACCAAGCCGTGGCGGTTTATCCAGCCTCTTATCCGCAAGTCTGAAATGTATTATATACTGGCAGAAACCGAAACCAATCCTGCTGCTGCACTTAACTATCTGAATACCGTGAGGTATAACAGAGGGTTAACCCCTCTAGCCTCTGTTTATGATATCAATGAAGAGATTATGAAGGAGTACCAGAAAGAGTTTTATGGAGAGGGACAGATTTTTTTCTACTATAAACGGTTGAATGTCCCTTATATACCGGATGCCACAATGGGTTATTCCTGGGCAACTGTCTCTCCTGTTTATGAGGTGCCTTTGCCTCTATCAGAAACTACTCCACGTTAAATATAAAAATAAAAGAGATGAAAAAATCAATCTATATATTATTATCTGTCATATTATTATCGGTATTATTTTCCTGCAAAAAAGAACCTTTGCTAACTTATAATATTGCCGATAATATATACTTTCAATTTGATAGTTCAATAGACAGTCTGGATGTTACGTTTGCATTCAGCAGCAATTCAGTAGAAGATTTAACGGTTAAAATTCCTGTGACAGTCACAGGTTCTCCGGCAGATCATGACAGGATTTTTATGGCAGAAGCAGATCCTGGCTCGACTGCCATAGCAAATACTCATTATGTTTTACCCAAAACCTTCGTAATAAAGGCCGGACAGATAAGAGACAGCATACCGGTAAAATTTATCAGATCAGATGATCTACAACAACATGTTGTAAAGTTGTTGCTAACCCTAAAGACAGGCGGTGATTTCAATACTTCTCTTCAAGGAGAGCGTGACCTTACAACATATAAAATACTAATTTCAGATATGTTGACACCAGGATCGGATTGGGGATCCCTGACGGGCTATTTCGGAACATTCAGTGTAAAAAAAATAAAGCTTATGCACGAGATAACCGGAATGCCTCTGGATTTTATGATAAATTTTAATCCCGCAAATATAGCTGCAACAGGTCCATATTATGCTGTATTGATGAGCCGGTATCTGAGGGATCAGAAATCAGCAGGGCATACGATTTATGAAGATGACGGAGTTACAGAGATGTTAATGGGAAGCACTTACCGATAAACAAAAATGCCAAGTATAAATTATTTCACAGAATATAATAATTATGAGAAAAATATTAATTAACAGCTTTATATATGGATTATTTGTGGTTTGTCTAAGTTCTTGTTACAAGGATCTTGGTAACTATACATACCATGATATCAATGAAATTTCATTTACAGGTATTGATACCATAAATGGATATACTATGTTATTGGGAGACTCTTTAAAAGTTTCTCCCTCTCTGGTAATGACAAAAGACAACTCTCCTTCATCAGATAATTATTCTTATGAGTGGTCTTTTCATTTAACCAGATCTCCGGGCGTTACATACGACAGCATAATATCTACAGATAAAAACCTGAAGACAAAAATCATGTTCACTCCGGGAAATTACTACTTACAGTACAAAGTTACCGATAAGAAGACTGGTGTTCCTTTTCATGTAAGAACCAATGTGCTTGTAAGCACACCTATTTATGAGGGTTATATGGTATTGAACAATGTGAACGGTCGCTCAAGGCTGGATATGCTGTCTTACAATAAGACTGCCAATGTCTTTACTCAATATACAGATGTTTTGGCACGAGTGGGATCCAAGGTTCCTATGGAAAGCGAGCCATATCAGGTTCTATGTATGTACTACACAAGAACCCGATTTGTTTCGGTTAAATATTATGGTATTTTCTTGCTGACAGCATCAGGGACAAACAGGGTAAATGAAGAGACCTTTGGATATGATCCATCATATAACATCCGCAACCTTATGGTTGGCGATGTCCCGGCAAACTTTGGTGCACAGTATCTGACAGGCGAAATTACAAATGGAATGTCCCCTCTGTTTTACATGTATTCAAATGGGCATATATATTGCTATACTGCTGTTAATGGGTCGGCTTTTAAATATCTGCCGCTTAATATTTATCCTGCCAGTTCTATCCCTTTTAATGTCTCTCCTTATGTAGCAACAGACGGTAACAGAGCGGTGTTGTATAATACGGACAAACGGAACTTTGTAACTGCAGCTGATTACAACAGTGTGTCGGTGACTGACGTACCAGCAGGATTAAACTATCCAGCCGGTCTTGATCTTATATATATGGAACGCAATTATTCCAGTAATACTTATGCCATCCTGAAGAATCCTTCAACTTCCAAATATTATCTGCTTCGTTTTGTTATAGGTCAGGAACAAAATTATTACCAGGAAATTACAGGAACTGATTTTGCAAATGCTTCCCATTATACCATAAGCCCGGATCTGGGGTACCTGTTTTACAGTGTTGGTGGGAAATTGTATGAATATGACCTTTCACTGAAAATCAGCAAATTAATGTTCGACAAGGGTCAGGAGCAAATAACTTTTCTTGCATTCCAACAGTTCTTCAACCGCACAGGGATTTACTCTAACTGGGCCAAATTACTCACTGTCGGGTCTTATAATCCTTCCGGAACGGTAGGTAGCAATGGTACACTTGAACTCTATTCGGTACCCCCGGTAAACGGTCAGATTGTCCAAACAAACAAATGGGCCGGACTAGGAAAAGTTGTTAGCGTTTCCTACAGGGAACGTTATTGACAATTCGTTTATTTAAAGCACAATAACAATTTTCTTTAAGAGGCTGTCCCGGATACCATAAAGTCGGGCTCGGGGCAGCTTTTATAATAAATCACTAATAATCAATTAAAACACAAAAGAATGACACTTAAAAATTTAATCAAGGTGGGTATGCTGATCATCGTGGGCTCTATTACCATATCCATATCATATGCACAAAAGCCTTTTACCATTAAGGGTAATCTCGGTAAAGAGAAACGCGGAAAAATCAGAATCACTTATATGAATGGAGATAAGTATGTTGCAGATTCCGCTACGGTTAATAACGGAGTGTTTGTACTAGAAGGTAAAATTAGTGACCCGTATCTGGCAACAATCGTTTTGAATCCATCCGATGCAAGTCCATGGCACCTCACAATGGAGAGTTTTAAAGATGATCAGCAGAGGTTTTTTCTGGAAAAGGGAAAATTCACTATAAAAGGCAATGATAGTCTGAAAACTGCTGTGATAAAGGGTGGAAAAGCACAGAATGATTATACAAAACTAATGTTGGCATATGAACCTATAAATAAAGAGAGTAACAAACTACAGGAGCTGGGTCAGATATACAAGAGAGAGATGAATGATACGGGACTTGTCCGTTTAGGAAAGCTATCCAGAATATTAAGCCAGAAGAAAGAGGATATAGACAGTGCTTTTATTGCAGACAATCCAGACAGCTATCTGGCTCTCACAATGTGTTTAAAAAACGAACTCAAGGGAGCTTCAATTGATCCAAAAATAGTTGAACCTAAATTTATTGTGTTCAGCAAAGATGTACGGGATTCTGATGCAGGCAAAGAATTGGCTATACGTATTGAGAAAGCAAAAACTATTGATGTCGGTAATGCTGCTCCGGAAATTGCATTAAAAGATTCTCTTGGCCAGATGGTAACTCTCTCTTCATTAAGAGGAAAATACGTCTTGGTTTGGTTCTGGCAGTCCCTGGTAATGGGATTTGAACAAAACATGTTTAATGTCAGCAAAGTATATAAAAAATTTAAAGACAATAATCTTGTGGTTCTTGGTGTCTCCTATGAAAGACATGCGCAAATGAGTGATGACAAAAAATATGAACAGGAGGTAATTGCAAAATGGAAGAAGGTAGTCAGAGATAATAATATGAACTGGCTCAATGTCTCGGACTATGGTGGAATAATCATAAGAGGTAATATACCTATCAGTCCTGTGGCAATTGCATATGATCTTAACTTTTCCAATATCCCTCAATGCCTTCTGGTTGGTCCCGATGGCACTATACTTATGAGAGCTCGTGCCGATAAAGATCTTGCCGGGAAAGTGGAAAAAATAATTAAGAAATGAAAAACAAAATGAAAAAAATAATAATATCTCTGGGAATCATTATGTTCATGTGCACACTGAATCTCAATGCACAAGAAGAGAACAATCTTGAAATAGGCGGACAGATGTTGACCTATCCTAAGGTGGAATGGATAAAAGGCACACCTGTCACACAATTTCACAAAGACAGTATTTATGTTGTAGAGCTATGGGCCACCTGGTGCGTGCCTTGTATCATGGCCATGCCGCATCTGAACGGGCTTAACAAGAAATTCAAGGATAAGATCATTTTCATCGCCCAAGGTGTCTGGGAAGAAAGCAAGACCAAAGTTGAACAATTTGTGCAGAAGAAAGGCGACGGGCTTAGTTTGCGGGTTGCTTTTTCGGGCAGCAACGGGAGTGCTTTTGATAAAGAGTGGTGTATTCCCGCAGGAGTAACTGGCATACCATGCACTTTTGTGATACAGGACAATAAACTGGTATGGCAGACCAGACCGGATAAACTCAATGAAGAGGTGTTACAATTACTAATAGATGGAAAATTTACCATAGAGGCGGCGGAAGCAATTGTCCAAAAAAATCAATAACAGAAGAACCTAATGAGAAAATGGACTTTGTTAATCGCTATATGCGGTTTAATGACAAGCGTAAAAGCCCAGAAAATGGCTGACTGGCAACATAAAGACCTGCAGCATGATTCAATATTCGGAATAAGCACGGAGAAAGCTTATAATGAGTTGTTAAAGGGGCAAAAGGGAAAGACAGTTATTGTTGCCATTATAGACAGTGGCGTGGACACAACTCATGAAGACCTTAAGCCCTTACTATGGAAAAACAAAAATGAGATTAAAGGAAACCAGAAAGATGACGACGGAAACGGATATGTCGACGATGTTAATGGCTGGAGTTTTCTTGGCTCAGTGAGAGGCAACTTACGTTATGACAATTTTGAACTCACTCGTCTTGTACGTGATGGACAAAGCCGTTTTGGTGATCTGTCACAATTACCGGCAGATACAACAGGGCTTGCATTGTATAAGGAATATAAAAACAGACACAGGATTTTAGTTGCTAAAGCAAATCAGGGTTTAAAATCAGCCGTTTTTGTTGCCTCCGTTGTTGACAGCATACATACGCAATCAGGCAAGAAAAATCCTACGCTTGAAGAGATCAGGGCTTATGATCCTGAGACACTCAACCAGATGGGAATGAGGCTGAGGTTTATACAGGAAATGGCCGAATATGCTGATTTTGCAGCCTATAGAGAGAAAATTTATGATAAACCAATTGATCATTTCAAGAAGCAGATAGAATATAACCTTAATCTCTCCTACGATCCAAGGCCAATTGTGGGAGATGATTACAAGAATATTAAGGAGAAATATTATGGCAACAATGATGTGACAGGGCCTGATGCTACGCATGGTACGCACGTGGCAGGGATTATTGCGGCATTAAGAGATAACGGAACAGGTATCAACGGGGTTGCGGACAATGTACTGATAATGCCCGTGCGTACTGTTCCAGAAGGTGACGAGCGGGATAAGGACGTGGCAAATGCCATTCGTTATGCCGTTGATAATGGAGCAACTGTAATCAACATGAGTTTTGGTAAACAGTATACACCCAATAAAAAAGTTGTAGATGAAGCAATACAATATGCCATGTCTAAAGATGTTGTTTTGATACATGCCGCTGGTAATGAGGGGATAAATGTAGACACTGAGCCATCATTTTATCCTTACTGTATTACAGAAATTGGAAGTGATAAAGAGAACTCATGGATTGAGGTGGGTGCATCTGCATCAAAAGATAATGAACGACTTGTTGCAATTTTTTCCAATTACGGGAAGAGAACCGTCGACCTGTTTGCCCCTGGGGTTCAAATATTTTCCACGATGCCAGGATCGACATATGGTTATTACGACGGCACCAGTATGGCAGCTCCGATAGTAGCAGGCGTTGCTGCCCTAATTCGCTCTTATTATCCAAAACTAACTGCTATCCAGGTTAAGGAGATTATTTTAAAATCGGTTACCAAAGTAGAGAATCCCGTCATAATCAAAGGGCAGAGCAGGCACTTGTCCGATTTCTGTCGTACCGGTGGGATTGTTAACGCTTATGAGGCCCTAAAACTTGCAGCTACATATTAGTATATGAAACATTATAGAAAAAAACAAAGTATAAAGATGAACAAAATATGGCTATTCATAGCAATGTCAATGCTTTCATCGGCATTATTTGCCCAAAACCAGGAAGATAAAATAAAATCAACCGGGTTCCCAAAATTTCCAAAAATCATAAATACGGATATTCCTGGGGCACCTATCCTTGGACAGCCCGTTTTGATTTCCGGGACAAAACAAGAGATACGCACAGAAAAGCATGGTTTGGCCTATCCTGCATTTTTCGACTGGAACAAGGACGGAAAAATGGATATGCTTTTAGGCGAATTCGAGACTGGAGATACAGGCTCTAATATAAAGGTGTATCTTAACCAGGGCACTAATAAAATTCCAAAATATACAGGGGAATACTTCTATGCAACAGATACTAAGGGAGATACTCTCACAGCTCATCAATGGTGCTGTATAGGAACACATTCACGATTTGTTGACCTTGATAACGATGGGTATATGGATATGCTGTCAGGCCAATATAATCCCGGAAAGATTTCATGGTGGAGAGGATCAAAGAATGGTTTTCTACCAAAACAATTTGTTGAACAAGAAGGCTATATTGAAGGCGAGTCGCCAGACATGGGTAACGGAGATGAACTGGACCCAAAATCAAATAACTACTGGAACTATTCCTCTGCTGGTTTTGCAGATTTTAACGGAGATGGTCTGATAGACCTGTTTGTAGGTGGTTTTAGAGAGTTGCGCGTGGCTCTGAACACAGGAACCAAAAATTCCCCGGAATTTGGTTTAAGAAAATATCTTCTGGGTATAGACGGGCAACCCCTATCGGTGCTTAGAAAACCGACAAAGGAAGATATCGAAAGAGCAAATAAAGAGTACAAGTACCCACACTTCTCCGGAGTGATCAAAAGCTTTGTCAATCCTGTTGACTGGGATGGGGACGGAGTGCTGGATCTGTTGGTAACACATCTTTACGGTAACAATAAATCAAATCCAGTAGAATTCTTCCGCGGAGTTCAAACAGATAAAGGATTGCGCTTTGAAGATGTAAAACCATTATTTACCGCTCAGGATGCAAAAAAGACATTTCCTGGTTGCCAGCCCAACATCATGGTAATCGACTATAATCAGGATGGGGTGCCCGATCTTGTATTTGGAATATCTTTGCCAACCGTTAACGGGTTTGAAATTGACTCGCTGGTTGCATGGAGCTATGTTAATGACCTGAAGATAGAATCACCAGGAAAGGATGCGGGACGGGCTCTGATTTATGCAGGAGGAATAGAGGGTGTAAAGAAAAAAATTGAGGAACGCCCTGTGGAAAAGCAGCACTATCTTGGTAATCTTAATGATTACAAATATCTTACCTTGCGTCACAGAGGGTATGTCTATGTAATGTCGGGCAGTAAAAATCCAGTAAAAGCAGAGGCAAAGAAAGGGGTGGTTGCACAAGATGAGGTGAAACGCAAGGTTTTGAACCAGACAACAAAAACAGGAGGTGGCAACACTCCTGTACTGTTTGAGGTAAAGTCTCCTGAAACGTTGAGAACCGCTCAGGAAGGAGTTGTTGAGGTGTGTCTGAATTTTAAAGACGGATGGTATGGCTATGCAAATACAAAAGATAATATAGCGATGGGGCTGATCCCTACAAAGGTTGAGTACCAGTTCCCAGAAGGTTTTGAGCTTTTAGGTGAGCCGGTTGTACCGGAACCACAGGTGAAAGGTACTTATCAGGTATACAAAGGAGAGAACGTGAAGTTTTCCAGGAGGTTTAAAATAAACTCCAGCCGGTACAACAATGGAATCCCTTCCGGTGAATACACGATTGGAGTCATCTTATATTATCAGACATGTAACGGAGATGGTTGTCTTCCTCCGGTAACAGAAAAAACTGAAATGAAAATAAAATTTGTCAGGTTCGGGGATTAAGCTGTATGTGGGTTCTGCCAATGTTCACATCAATAACATTAGGTTAAGTAATATGCATAATGTATGTGACTTGGCAGAAACTCATCTCTTTTAATCAGCTTTTTATATAAACCAGAATATCAACGGAAATGCAAAGGTAACGATAACTGTCCAGATTATGTAGATTGGCAGGTATTTAGCAATGACCGTTCCAACTCCGGATATTTCACGCCTTTTCCTTAATACCCTGAATAGTTGTGCAGATACCAGCAACAGATTTATTAAAACAAAGACATTTGCTCCCAGGACAGCGGCTCTGTTAGGAGTAATTCCCCACTCTGAGATCCTGAACAAAATGG